>Ga0325402_1001098_pt1 | contig 21344 bp, 7 predicted proteins | sample PopdelMetagenome_22_FD_207212 | JGI IMG/M metagenome (GOLD analysis project Ga0325402, IMG submission 207212) | Populus deltoides microbial communities from Bellville, Georgia, United States - Xylem-PdKOR-R3 | ecosystem: Host-associated > Plants > Phyllosphere > Stem > Wood/Secondary xylem...
TTTTTTTTTTAAAGGAAAGTATGACATGGAAAATAAAACCGGCCTCCTTGAATTAAATTCGTTACCTATTTCTTAAATTAAAACATGGAACGCTGCTCATAAATTGTTAAAGTAATCAAGACTGGCCACCAAGTGCATCCTTGTAAGAGGTTGGCACAGCAGTGATGGGTTCTCGTTTTGAAGAAAATTACTGCTGCTAGACTATTGTTAATTTTCCATCTCAAGAAATTAAGTAATATTAATGTCCAAGTAAAATGTAAGAAAACTCGTATTCCTTCAAGACTAATAAAAAGACAATAAAAATCCCAGTATTATTTTGAAAAAGAAGAAACAAAATTGAAATACTTAGCTACAGTTTAATTTCTCAAAAGGCAAAACAATTTCATCGAGGATATCTTCGCACGATCTGGAAAAATAAATAACAAGAGAATATCATCTAATAATGTTTCTCGTCGCCATCCAACGAGGGATGTCCAGTCTTTTTGCCTTCCGTTGCGTTCCCTCTTGTTTTCGCGCGATTTTCGCCGTTGGTGGAGTTACTGGCGGCGTGGACCTGGACTGTTGCGTTGGCTTCCGTGATCGCTTGAGGCTGTCGGAGTTGTCGCTTTTCGTGTTCTTTTTTTCCCCGCTCCTGGCAGCTGGATCGTTTCATTGTTACCGGCTATGCCGTGGTTTGGTGGTTATGTTGGTAACTGGTTCAATGGCTATGTTGTTGGTGGGCGTGCCATGGCGGAATTGCGCTGGGCAGTTGGGTTTTTTTTTTAGAGGGAGATGAGAATTGCCAGGGGAGATGGGTTGCGGTGGCGGTCCGTGGGTTCTGGCTTTGTTGAGAACAGAGGCATTAATCTTCTATTACAAAGAAAAAAAAATAGCGACCGCGACCTGGAGGAAGGGAGAGACAGAAGGAGATTAAAATTATCGACCTTGACCGGTAATTTTCTTTGATTTTCTTAAATGTATCTTTGAATTAATTGTATATTATTACCTATAGTGATTGGTTGATCGGTCCTCCCCAGTGGAGGAGTGTTGTGTTGCAGTGATGGGGCATGCTAATATCTATGTTTTAGTAACTGATTGGTTGAATGAAATGTATTGGCAGACTATGGAAAGGAGCAGGGCATGGGAATCGAAGCATTGGAAGCCATTCTTATGGATGATGAATTTAGAGGTGCTCCTCCCTTTCTTTCTTTTTGATTTTTTCAAAGTAAACAAACCAATGATATGCAATGGCAGAAATTCATTCTAGCGAGAGTGGCCTTAATACTTCTAACCATGGCTTCAATATATCAATGTCTCCACAGGTTAGGCTGGCTGGCTGTTGATCATGGTGCTGTGTTTTTTCTCTTCCCCGGAGTTTGGTCATGTGCTTATGGTATGCTCCTTTAGGTGTGCTGTTTTGGATTCTTAGCTCGATCAGTTTTATTTTCAGTGGGAAAAAGAGGTGAACTGGGAGCTGTGAGTTCTATCTAGATCTATATATGGTTTTCTGTGTGTGCTCATTCTCCCTAAATTATTATTTTATCTGCTAAAGTTTGCCATGGAAATCGATTCCAACATGGCATCATAATTGAAAGCAGCCAGCAAAACTTAGACCTCTTACACGTTTTATTTTCTAACAGAATCGATAATTTTGTCATTAAGTTTAAATGTTTCAATCTTTTTTATTTGGTTAAGCTGCCATCGTGATTGCCTTATAATTATGTTTCCCTATTATAAGCCTTCAGGCAGTTCTGTGTTTTTTTTTTTTCCCATCAGAAAAGATAGCAAACAAGAACTGTGGCCGCGGTTGCACTGGGGCATCCATTCCTTTTCTTTTCTTTCTGAGATTTAGTTGGTTGATGGAGATCGCTGGTGCAGGCACTTCTTGTATGTTCAAGATAGATCACAACAACTATCTTCCCTTGCTCCTGTCATTTACACCATGAATAACATTACCTATCTTTTGCAGGGAAACTGAAGCTGCTGGAGGACTGCACGGCCACCCCAAATCGAGATTGTGGATGCAGCAGCCGTGGTCTTCATCAACTTTTTGACAGCTACTGTTATGGAGATGGATCAAACCACTTAATTTTTGTGACAAGGATCAAGTAGGTTTACTTTGGATCCTGGCAACCTGTTGGTTTTTCTGTGTATGAGACATGTAATTGCTTTAAAGGATCTGAAGCAGCTCATAAAACTGATTTGTTGTATCGCTTTTTGATTTTAATGCGAAGAGCTGTATTTGGTAGTTTAAGACATGATTGAGATGCATGTCAGGTCAGGTGGATCTCCTAAAGCAACAATCACCGGTCAATGCAGTTGCCCCCCCTTATCCAGTCCTGTTGTGCCAACATGTTCTAACCTTATGGGAAAATTTTTGGTTCTTTTTTGAATAAAATTACTGAAGATAGACTGTTGTCAATCTTTCACCTCAAGAAATTAAGAAATATTATTGTCCAAGTAAAATGCAAGAAAACTCGAGTTTCTTCAAGTCATCTCCATTTTCTTTAACAAATTATGGTGACAGTTTCACTTCAAAGTCTAATTGAAAAAAATAAAAAAATACAGAACACTATTCTATTTGATTTAGCCAACTAGAATAGTATTTACGAGTGTAACTACATGATTTATGAGTGACATGCAATTCTTGAGATCTTGTGCCATCTTCCAGCATCTTTAGTGAAGTAATTTACTAATTAATGGACAAAAGATCACAACAACAACTCCAAAATCATTTTCAAAGCTCTTAAAAGAAAAACAATTTACTAGCTCCAATTTACTAATTAATTGAAATGCTAGGGCATATAAGACGTTTAATTTCTCAAAGGTCAAAGGAAGCCTAACTGGGAGGAGGGAGGAGGGAGGAGGGAGGAGAGAAAAGGCCCAACTAAGCCCAGTGAATAAGGAAAATAAAAGGGCAACCAATCCAAACCAATAAGCCCATTGATCCATTTTGTGTTAGCAACACTATTAAGTTCTTTATCAAACGTGGCATTGTCAAACGAGGTTCAAGGCACGTTTAGGACCACTGCAAGTATCATTGGGACACTGACATCTAATTAAATGTCTTGTTTCACAAGTTAATTCTATGAATAGGATGCACACTGTATCCGTAACTCCATAATACAATTTCATGTGATTTAGTGGTATATAAATATTCAAGGATGCATAAGAAAAATTGAATAATATATTTACACACAGAATGATTTAAAAGAACACTCTCCTGTATTTTAATTCTTTTTAGCAAATAATTCATTTTTTTGAAATTTACTTTTCAGCAAACAAACATGTTGGAAAACACTTTCCAGTATTTGGTTATGCCATGAAAAATGAGCTGGAAAATAATTTATTAATATTTTATTTTCTTGATTTATTAAAATAATGAAGAACAAATCTTACTAAAAATTTGAATGGGAATGAAATTGAAAAAAAATATAACCTTATAAATTATCTCAAATAAAATAAATAATAATCAAAATAATAGAGATCAAATCTAAAAAATAAAAAAATTGAAAGATGAAGAAATTAAAATAATAATAATTAACATTTCATAAATTATTTCAAATAAAATAAGTAACAATCAAAAGAATGATGATCAAATTTGATAGATAAAAAATTTCAATTAAAAATGATAAGGAAAAAGCAAATAATAATTATAAAAATAAGAACCAAAATTAATATAAAAATTAAATTCTAAGGGATGAAATTGAAAAAAAATATTAAAAACAATATATATATAGCAATCAAAAGTTTGAGGATCAAATTTGATATAATCAGCAAATAATATGACAATTCTAAATTTTTCACAACTTCTAAAAGTGTTTTTCGTCCAAAATAAAAGGAAAATACTTTCCTAGAAATCAAGTCAAATTTTTCTTTGATTGAAAAGTATTTTTCATTGATCGAAAGTATTTTTTTATTGATTAATTTTTTAATAACAAATAAATAAATAAAAATTTAAAAATTAATTTTTTAAAAATTAATTTTCAAGAAATAAACATGACCAAAAGCAAGCAAGCAAAACCGCCTCTCTCTCTACTCTGAACCCTCTTTATTTATATTTTTTTCCTTGCTAATCCCATAGCCAAAGAAGCCTTTTCTCTCTCCTTCTGACGCCATTCTTCTTTTAAAAAATAATTATTTTTCACTCTCTGAGCCCCAAGTTCTGGTTTTTCTTGTTTCTTAATCATTAATTTCCTCTAATTTATAAGATACCTTTAGATTCAAAGAATAAGGCAAAATAGGCCAACCCGAAGAGAAGGAAGAAACATTAAGGTATTGGTTATTTTTGTATTTTAAAAATATTTTTGAAAAAAATAAATTTATTTATTTATTTTAATTTTTTTATGTTTTCAAATCATTTTAATATACTAATATTAAAAATAATTTTTAAAAAATAAAAAATATTATTTTAATATATTTTCAAATTAAAAAATATTTTAAAATATAATCACTATTATATTTTTAGATATCCTCATGAATGGGAATCTCATGTTTAATTAAAAAAAAAACTATCAAGTTAAATTATTTTTTTAAAAAAATTAATATAAAAAATCTAGTTGGGATCGCGATGACGTCTGTGGGAGCAGTTGGGATCCAAGATGATTACACCAACCTTGGTTAGAACCCCGCCCGTGTTCTATGAAAACGTTCCGACAAAAAATCTATGGTTGGGTATCATGTACTTGACCAATGCGAAGGAACTGCCCGTGTCAATTCTTTAATTCTTTTAATAGGCTGGGATCATAGGATTGAACACACATGCCCACACATCTTTTTTGACAAAAAATACCTTGACATAGGAGTGCAAAATCCCACAAGGATGGAAGGAAAAAGGAAATCAACCTAAACTCATTCGAAGAACTTCCCAGAAGTTTCCTACGGTTTATTTATTTATTTATCTATCCATCTCTTTCTTGCGCAAGTGAGCATCACAAAATATATGTTCAAGTACGCAATCTATCAACCAAATCGGCTAGGAACGACCTCCTGAGAACGTATTGGTTTTTTAATTGGCTAGGATCATAGGATTTGACCCGTGCCCACACATCCTTTTGGACAAAATATACAATAGGATGGAAGGAAATAGGGGCGGAGAATATTTGGTTAATTAATTATACCTAATCTATGCTCAGTGCAGTTTAACACTAACATAAATGATGTTACATGAAGAAATATTTTAGATTTGTAAAAGAACTATTTTTTAAAAATAAATTTTTTTTAGTATTTTTAGATGGATAATCATAAACTAGTTATATTAATGGAAAAAATTATCTTGATAAAAAAATTATAATTTTATAGATTTAAAGATAGTTAATGAATAAAGATTTGTTTTTAAGCTTAAATTCATTTTTTGCTAAATTGATATTAAAAAACAAATAAAATTGTATGTTTGTTAGATTATCCACTTCTATTATTTATCCTATTCACCACAATATTTATAAAATTAATATAAATAAAGAGAGATAGATGATGAAAAACATTAGAGGTAAAATTAATTAAAAATAATAAGAATATTTTCATATAAATTTTCTCTCTTTTTCTTATATATATATATGTCTCTCTCATATAGAGCAAGGATGACAAGTTACTCTAAATTTCTCCACTCAAAATGCTATCTTATATCATTTTCTAATGGAGAATTACATCATAAAGTAAATGTTTTAATAGGTTAATATATGTTTGAAATTAATAAAAGCTAATTGATGCCTATTTTACCATTGTTCATCATAAGAAGATTTACTATTTATCATAACAGTATAATGCCTATTTTACTCTTTCAAAGAAATTGATGAATTGATTATTGGGGATAGCATGATTTTTCCATAAGATCTATTAATAGTTTAAAAATACAGTAAAATAAATTAAAATATCCTTAAAAATATATTTTTGTTTAATTATGATCCAGAGACTTTTTACATTTTCATTCTAGTATTTTACTTGCAATCGAGCTGCTAAGGAAAAATCTTGTATTTTAATAAATATAAAATATAATTAAAACATCACAAGTGGCTAGCGCTGCATTGCATGCGCTAATGTGTCCACTGCTCCATTATATTTAAGTGGTGTGTGCAACATGTTATAGAGGCCAAAAACATAGTTCATTGATGTTTTTGGAAACGTTTTGGAAGATATTTTCTCTCAAGGCATCGCATGTAGCTTATTAACATCTAGTTTGATATTGATGACCTTTTATTTTTTTTCTCTCTCTCCACCTTGATTTTCATACTTGATCCTTTAAATTTTCAAGGCAACCCATCATTTTATTTTTCCTTCAGATTTAGTTATTCTTCTTTTGATTACTATTTGTTTTATTTGAGATAATTTATAAAATTAATTTTTTTAATTTCATCCTCCTTTAATTTTTTTTATTTGTTTGATTTGGTCTTCTTTCTTTTCATTGTCGTTTGTTTTATTTGATATGATCTTTAAAATTTAATTTAGTTTAGGAATTCATCCTCCTTTAGTTTTTTTTTCATATAAGATTTGATCCTCGTTATTTTGATAATTTATTTTTTTATAGCTTTGAAAAAGAAAAAATATATATAAATTAATGATCTAATTGAGTATTTATTTTTTAACTTATAAATGCATTAAAATAATTTTTATTTTTAAAAAATTATTTTTAATATCAATATATCAATACAGCGTAAAAATATAAAAAAATAATTTTGAACAAAAACTGTAATATATATACACACACACTTTCAACTTTCAACTACCTGGCCAAACATAATCTACTAGGCTAGCTAGTTGCAAAACTAATTATATCCTGCTGTAGAAAGACAACTTGCTAATTTTCTTTTTCGAACTTTTCCACTTACAGGCTCTCTGCCATCACTTGCCCTACATATTACAATTTACATTCCATTGATATTTTTCTTATAGATGACACGGCTTTCATCAAACACATGATATAGAGTTAGGACTATATTATATATATTTAGAGCGCGTGAGAGAATGTGACTAAGATTATTTTTTAAAATGATTTGATTAAAATAACTTTTTTAAAAATATAAATTATTTTTAATATCAATAATCCTAAACCATCTAAAATTAAATAGCGTAGGGAATCTTCTTTAATTTCTCATTTCCAGAGGGGATTTGGATATTGTTTTCAAGTACATTTCCGTGAGCCGAAGACAATAGTGACCGTATCAGATCAACAATTGCTGGCAGTGCCACGTCTTCTAGCGATCCATATTTTATATTTCAACTAATTTTTTAACCAAAAAAAAAAAAACTAATTTTGCATGGCCCACATACGTTTCTACTTCTCTTTAAGCAACATGTGCACGTGGACTCTCCCGTTTCTGCGTTGTTATAAGTTAATATTAAAAGTTGATGATGACGAACTTGTTTCGTTTGTCTTTATAACGGAAGACACGCAACTTTTCGATTAAACAATGTAGAAATAGAAGGTCCATATAGACGTAAAAGATGTCTTTAAAAGTATTTTTTTTATTTGGGTATTGGATGGTTATTCCCGCGCTCTGCCCAAGCATGACGAGGCACTTTTCACTTATCTTTTTCAGTCCCTGGATTATTTTGTTTTTCAAAATCAATCCCTTCAGATCAATGTAATCATGTTTTAATTTTTAAAATCAGGCACCAAACGTGTGTCATTTTTTCTCTCGATGATGTGAGATTCTTATATATGGTAAAAACAAAATATCAAGTTCAATTTAAAAAACTCAATATAAAAAAAAATTTAAGAGACATTTTGTCAAGATTCTCCTTTTCTTCTGAAAAAAGGGCAGAAGAATGAAGGACGAAACCCAAAGAAGGACAATGAGAGAGTTTTTATAGTCTTGTATGTAAAATATTTTTTTTAGTATGATATGTTTAATATGAAATTATGAATGGGAATCTATATGATATGTTATGAAAATGTTGAAATGATAATGATAATGATAAAATCTAATTATGGAATAGTGACTTAATGAAATGGGTTATGAATGAGGCTACCGTGTGAAACTTAAATTGTGATGCGGTTTTTATGGTGGAAAAAAAATGATAAATTTGTAATTATAAAAAAGATTCTGCTGAAATTTTTTTAATATTCAATAAAATATATAAGTAATTGTTTTTTCATTAAAAAAATGGCCATGTTATAATTGCATTTTAAGTTATGAGATGTTACATACAACATCTTTTAATTTTTGTAGGTCAACATCAATTTCAATGAAAATAAAGAAAGAAAAAGAAAATAAAAATAGTTTGAGACCTCTCGTCGCTCTTTTTATGATGTATTAAACGACCTCAAAAAGAGTGACAAGATGCTTCCAATGCCACCATTAAATCCTGTATTTAGACATCGGGTGGCTATTCATGCACCGCCTAAACACAACGAGCACCTCCCACTTGTCTTTTTAAGTCCTTGGATTATTTTGTTTTTTAAATATAATTCTTCATGTCTTAATTATTTGAGATCAATATAAATATGTTTATTTTAATTTGTAAAATGGAGCATCAAACATGTATCACAATTTTTTCTCGACTATAAGATCCTTCTATTTAGGGGAAAAGGAACTATCAGTTTATTTGAAATGTGAAGGTGTAAAACAAGCATAAAAAAATCAATGGTGGAGAAAAGATTGTTTGATTATTAAAATAATTCGTGCTTTTTATACTAGGTTTCATGTATAATTTTCTTTATTTATTTTATATGAAAAAATCAATCTCATATTGTTTTAAAAAAACAATTTTTTTAAAAAAAAATTTGTGTTTTTTAAAATTGCATCTAAAATTGATTTTCTTAAAAAAAATTAAGATCATATTAAAAGAAGCAAGCACAATGGATTGTGGTGTGTTCGAAATTTGAAATTGCGAGATTTGTTTTTACTCATTTAATTAAGTATTGAGTCCTTCAAGAGTTATTGATTTAGTATGTATAAAGTTTTTAATGTTTTCTTCCCCTCAAAACATATTAAAGGCGGGTGAATGGAACAAAACGGTGCGTTCCGTGGAGTGGAAAGAAACTCTTTTTTTTTTCAACGTACACATCCTCTTCTTCCCCGTACCGTTACTTTAATGTTTCTTTATTGTCTTCGGGTGCCTTGTCTTTGACTTTATTTTCTCACGTGGGCCGATGGATCTATCCATTTGTATACATGTAAAATATAAACAGTATTTGCCCAAGAAAGAATCTGACTTCAAGGAGATTAGCCATGTCAGAATCCGTCGTCGGATTGTTTATTTAGGTAATGTTTGGAAAAGGATTAAATTTTTTAATATATGCTCAGTGCAGTTTAACCTCCTTATCATAATACCATTTTATTTTAGCCTTTTACAATAGTTAACAAAGTATTATGAAATAATTTAGATTTGTAAGAGAAAACAACTTTTAAGGTTTTTTTTTTAATATTTTTGAATCACTAATATTAAAAATGAATTTTTAAAAAACATAAAAATATTATTTTGATATATCAAATAATTAATCTATGAAGTCATTAATTCAATAATCCTCCGTCTAATCTCATAAAAAAAACACTAATACCGAGAAATTAAATGTTCTATAGTACATTCGCGCCATTTCCACTCCTTTTCAGTTATTTTGCTTCCTTTTCTAGCCGGCCAAACAGATATCAAAAAAGCAGATAGAAGCAGCGTAAATCACGATTCCTTAGTAAATGCAGGTGTCAAAGAGAGGAATATAATAAAATAATATTTGCTCGATTGTTATGGCTTAGAGCAAGTGAGAGAATGGCTTGTGCTGTAATTCTCCGCAGCTGGATTAGAAATACGGTGATATTTGTTTTTTAAATAATTTTTTGTGTTAAAATATATATTAATAATATTTTTTTATTTTTTAAAAATTATTTTTAACATCAACATATCAAAATAATTTTAAAACATTATAAATATATTAATTTAAAATTAATAAAAAAATAAAAAAAATTTAAACAGAAACAATCAGCCCTCTAGCTTAGTAGAAATTGTTGGCCAGTGAATTTTATAAAGCCAAATTGTATACGTGAGAAATAGAAATCACCCCTCTGAAATATCCATGCCTTTTTCATCAAGTGTCGAACAAAATAACAATAACAAATATACCACGAGGGAAGGGGTTTTAATGGTATTTTTACTGTAGCATTAAAGGCATTTCATGGCGCTCTACAGCAGTGAAATAACTATTTTATCCTTCAAACATAAAACATTTGTTTTGCCTATGAGAGTACTGATAGGGTCCTTTTATTTTTAAATGAACAGAAAAAAAATACTACAGTACCTTTTTAAGACAATTTTTTTTTTGTCTGGGGTTGGTATTGGTTTTTTTATTTTTTATTTTGGATAACCAAGAAGATTACTTAAATGCTCTTTAAATAATAATAATAAAATTTTTTGGTGAAGGGTTATTTTTTACTTTTTAATTTTTTTTTTGTTTGTTAAATTGTTGAGGGTATTATGATATTTTCATATAATTTAATTAATATTAAAATTCAAAAAACTTTGATCATTTGATCAATGCATGCACTGCCATGTTTTCTTTTTCCTTCTAGTATAGTGCATGTCATTAAACAAAGATTTGTTATTGAGAGGGTTTTCCCCCCTCTTGTTTTCTCTCTTTTCCAACCTAAATTCTATATTGATCTTTTTGGTTTTTTATATTTCTACTCCAATCTTTATTTTTTAATTTTTAGTTTTTGTCTTTGATTTTTTTATAAAAATTTTCTTTTCTTTTGATTTGGAACTCAATTCAAATTTATATATATTATATTTTTAGATTTGATCCTTATTTTTTTTATTTTTTATTTTTTCATTGGTCATTTTATAAAAATTTTATTGATTTTCAATCTTACTATTCAATCAAGTTTATATTGTGTTATTATTCTAAATTTGGTCCTCATTCTTTTAAGATTTTTTTTTGTTAGGGTTATTTTTCTTTTACATTTAACCCTCCAATAAAAAAATTATCATTTTTTATTCTTATTTTTTTAATTTTGTCATTGGTTTTTTTTATAAAAGTTTTATCTCTTTTAAATTTAGTATTTTAATTATAATTTGTCATGTGTTTTTCTATCCTTATTCATTTAATTTTTAATTTTTTCCTTTTAATTTTTTTTTATAAAAGTTCTATTAATTTATAATTTTATTATTCAATCTAAAGTTACGATCTATTATAAAAATAACTTTACCAGTAAATAACTAGTAGCATTAATAATAAAAAAAAAAACTATTGTGCATTCAAGCTCACCTAAGATTCAGTCCCTTTTAGTTTCCTCAAAATATGCGTGTAAGAACCTGAAAGACGAAGTATTGTCGAGAACAAAACAAATCAGACAAAGACTACGTAGAGTAAATCGAGAATAGAACAAATCGGACAAAGACTATCTATTGGTACAGACTCTTTTCTATTAACGTACCCATCTCTATATTCACAAAATAAACTAAAAGGTTTTTTTTTTTCATTCTTCGTCAAGACATAAATTACAATGGATTAAAACATTATAAAAACAAATTTGCTCTTGCAAACAAAACTAACTAAACATATAATTGGGGGTATAATTGTTTTTTCCGTATGATACATTTATCTTCAAATAGTTAGGTTGAGATTTTTTAAATTTAAATTATTACATCAAGTTTAATTAAAATGCTGAAATTTTTTTATTGGTTTATGCTGTTACCTATTTTTGAATCCCCACAAAAAAAAAAAGAAAATAAAAAAAATATTACAAAGAAATCCAAAAAATAATAGCAATGAGAAAAGCATAATGGAGCACCTAGAAATTGGTTGAAGATATTCAAAAATATAAAAAATTAAAATTTCACACTGTATTTTGACTTATGAGAACCTTATTGACAAATAAAATTCAACTTGAAAAAGAAAAATCCAAAATCAGATGTTCAATGACTCGTTTAAATTTTATTTAAGGTTTAATTGAATTTATAGAGGGTTTAATTACAAGAAAAATTGATTTTTAAGTCAATTTTGACTTTAATTGAAAGAAATTAAATTCAGGGATCAAATTATAATTTTTTAATGTTGATTTGGTCAAATCAGGGGTTTAATTACATTAATATTTAAGTTTGATGGCTAACTAGAGACTTGATTGAAAAAATCCGAAACCAAGTACCAAACTAGAAAATATGGGTAAATAAAGGAATTAGAATTGACCGAATCATGATTTAAATTGAAGAAATTAAAAGTTTGTTGATCAATTAAGGATCAAATCATATAAATCTAGAACTAAAGACAAAAGGGAAAAAGACACTGATATCTGGAGCTTGAATTGAAGTTTGTCAGAGGTAAAATCGAACAAAATTGAAAGTTTAAAGCCAATTAAAAGTGTAATTAGAAATAAATCATAAATTGAAGGACTATAGTGTAATTGACAAAATGACACCGTTTGGAAGATGATTGTTCATCTTCTTCTTCAATGAAGTTGGTTGAGTGGCCACCCTCCCAAGACATTTAAAGCTTCAACGATCCCTTGACAACTAACTATACGTTAGTATGAATCGTTCGAGTTGATTGATGATTCAGAGGCAATGACGCTACCCTAAAGTGGCCAACTCAACCAACCATTTTCCTGTAGAAAACAGACAGTTCATCATTATTACTTTGAACTAGGGGTGAGCAAAAAAACCAGAAAACCGATTAAACCGAGAAAATCGGAAAAAAAATAACTGAAAAAACCGAACCGAAAAAAAAACCCGATTAAACCGATTAAATTTTTGAAAAAATCGGCCGGTTCGGTTCGGTTTTGGTTTTATAACCAAAAAACCGAAAAAACCGAACCGAACCCGACAAAAAACCGAAAAAAACAGAGCCAAACCGGAAAAACCGAGCCAAACCGAAAAAACCGAGCCAAAACCGGAAAAAACGAGCCAAACCGGTTTGAACCGGCTTTTGCCCTAAAAAAACCGAACCGAACCGAAACCGGTCGGTTTGACCCGGTTTCGGTTTTTTTTCAAAAAAAAAATTTCAGTTTGGTTACTTTTTTTGATAAAAACCGAACCGAACCGAAAATGATCACCTCTACTTTGAACAAATGGTTGGGATGCTTTCAGGTCGAACCAAGGGCTGAGATTTGACTCCATAAGAGACAAAGTGTCCCTCTCCCACCCCTTATAAATAAATTTGATTTTCATGGTTTGAGGAGGGAGAGATTTGGGTCCAAAATCGACAAAAAAACCAGCATCCCCCTCTCATTTCTGCTGTCAGCTGAACCTTTCTCTTCTCCCTCTCTTTCCCCATAGTATGTGAGCCACACCTATGCCACCGGCGAATGTCATCGTGAACCACCGCCACCGGCAATACCATCACGAGGTACCGCCCGATCAGTTTTCGCCCGCCCTTCTCTTTTTTCTTCTTCATCTTTTGCCTCGCCTTTTTTACTGTTCTGCAAAGTGAATAGTTGAACTCTCAACTATTCACTGGACCGTACAATTCCGGCTAAACCAAAATGAATGGGTGGGGTTCAGCCCAATCCAAAAACATATTTGGGCCGAAACCGACCCAACACTATTATGAGCTGATGGTGGCCCAACACCTTTGGGCTGGCCTCGGCCCAAACCCTACCTTTGAGCCGAGCTCAGCCCAATTTTTTTTGAGCTGATTTCGGCCAAGCCAGGATGGGCTCGACCTATATACTTGGGCTAGCCCATCCCATTATAATATAATAATATTATATTTTTTCTCATGTATTAAAAAGTTTCAATTTTTATTTGTTTTGAAAATGACAAAAAAAATAAAATGTAATTGCCCTTTGGTTGAGTGATTGTTTTCTGGTTTGAGCGTAATGCTGTGCTGCAATTTGATTAACATGTTTGTGTAAAAATAAAATTTACAAAAAATAAAAAAGAAATGAACTATAAAGAAAAAGCGGGTAACGAATATTGGACAAAGAAGTTTTAAGGCTGTCTCTGTCACCACTCGAACATGGAGCTTGATTTGATCACTTACGCCTCATGTTATTTTTAAATATACTATTGCTTTTGCAATTAAAAAAAAAAAAAAACCTTGCAAGCGTGGTCTTGTCATGTAGAATTCTGTTATCTAGCCGGCCACTCTCTAATAATATAATTATGAGATTAAAACAGTGTAAAGACAATTGAATTCTCGTTGGATTATTTATTTTTATATTTTAAAAATATTTTAAAAAAAATTTAAAATATTTTTATTTTTTTTGTTTTAAATTAATATTTTTTTGATATTTTCAAATCATTTTGATGTGCTAATATCTAAAATAATTTTTAAAAAATAAAAAATATTATTTTAATACATATTCCTATAAAAAAACACTTAAAAAACAATTAACAGCAATAATCTTAGTCACCTTTTGAAGACAAAATATTTTGTCTTAATTATGCGTGCAGGGCTGGCATCGGTTTTTTCGTTTTGGATGAACAACTTCCATGCTCTTTTAAGTAAAATAAAAAGCTGCGGTGAAGGGTTTTTTAACTTGTTTTTTTTTTGTTTGTTAAATTGTTGAAGGTATTATGATATTTTCACATAATTTAATCAATATTAAGTTTCAAAAAGTTACTGGTGTCAGTGTACTTTGGAGCGTGTTTGACAGTGTGGTTGCGGGTGCTTTTCAAATAACTTTTCGTGTCAAAATATATACCAATGATGTTTTTTTATTTTTTAAAAATCATTTTTGACATCAGCACATCAAAACGATCCAAAACATACAAATCATATTAAATTTTAGTAAAAAAAAAAAATTCAAAATTTTTAGAAACGCCGCCGCAGCCGCGTTCCCAAACGAGTCCTTGATCGTCTTGTGCGTCGCGTCCAGTAAGGGAACTAGTTTTCTCATAAGTTGTCCAACTATATTTTTACTCGAAATTAATATTTAATATTTAAATTTTACATTTTAAAAATAAATTAAAAAAATAAATTAAAATTAGATGATAACAATGTTGGTTGTGATTCCAAGCCAATAGAGGGACTCTGAAAGCCATGCACTTCCATGCTCAGAAATAAGTAGGAGAGCGCTTCTGAGAACCAAATGAATTGAAGTTAAAGGTAATACGACCGTTGTGGTCCTTTTTTTTTTTTTTTATAGTTTAATGTGGGTGTCCGGGCCAGCTTGCGTGTACCTCGACTAATCCCACGGGCCCTGAAGTTAACAACCATGTAAGTCTCTAGTGGCCATCATATGAGCAACCACATGGCTCGAACCTGAGACCACAAAAAGAACAAAACTCTTGGTCCCAAGCTCTTACCACTGAACCACCACCTAGATGGTTGGTCCTCTACTATTTTAATTTTATCTATCCAGACCCTTGCCAATTCAATTTGTTAACGAAGCGCTTATTAACAAAAAGTAAATAAACTGAAAGTCATTTACTGTAAATATGGATACCAAACCATGTTAATGTATTTTTTTGGAGTCGTTTGGTTAAAAAATTTGTGTTATAACTTAGTGGTTAATGCGTGAGAGTAACGTTGAGATCGTTTGTGAACTTCTTTTTTTAGCCCAGATGTGCAGGCTTGTCCCACAAGCCTGGACATTTTTAATAGGCCTAACATAGCTGATGCAATAATGAGTTTTTTTTTTAATTTAATTATTTAATATTAATTATTTAATTAATTTTATCATTTAGTGTTGGATTGATTGTAATTTGATTTTTATATTTTTTTATCTTATTATAAAATAAAAAAATTAATTAAATCCATTAAAGTTCATAACTTGAGTTGCAGTAATTTGATTTTTATATTTTTTTTTATCTTATTATAAAATAAAAAATTTAATTAAATCAAGTAAAGTTCATAGCTTGACTTGCATTTTTGTGGTTAACTAGAGTGAATATAGTATGTTTTTTTTTTTTAGATCTATCTAATGAATATCATCATGTTAAAATAATTTTTATATTATTTTATTTAAAACTCGATTTGAACAAATAAATGATAGGAGATTTTTCAAGTTTTAATTATTGTATCTAGTTTAATTAAAAAACTAAAATTTTTATAGAAGTTTAAATATTATCTTTAAAAAATATGAATCAACCCATAACGAAAACACCAACGCCAAACTAGTAAAACCTAAAAAGATAAGAAATAGAAACAAAGTCCTCAATTTTATTGACATATGGGAACATTCAGACAATATTAACGATTGGGTTGGATGAAATCATGAAAGGTCCACATCACAATGGATGCATTAATAACCATCACGCACCATATAACGCGTGATGCTCACCCTCCTTCTATCTATACATTCAGCAGCTGATTACCGCCATCACCATAGGCATAAACCGCAAACTCTGGGCAAGCTAATTACCTCCTCCTCTGTTTCTGTCTCTATTTGGTAATTTTATCAATACTATCTCTTCCTAATCTCACTTTGAGCATTACTCGTTGTTTTCTAATTATTCTCTTTGTAGTTTTGAACCATGGATGATGCCAAATTCTCCCCCCACCCTGCACCAGAATCGGCCACCGGAGGCTACTCCCTAGCTGCTAAAGGAGGAGGAGTTGGTCTCATCTCGCTCCTCCTTGGTATCTTAATTTATATTCTCAAGAGACGCGGTTGCACCGGTAGATGTGAATTTGAAGTTGGTGGTGATCCCGAGGCGCTTGAGGAGGGACTCTGACAACCTCATGCATTTCCATGCTGGGAAACAAGTAGGTACCATGAAATAGAAGCTAAACCCAATTAAGATTCTTACAAATAAGGTTCTGAAAATCTTCCAATATTGTTTCCGTATTAATTGCAGGTCTTTCTCTTCGTCAAGGTAGTATCAAGATTCTTCCAAGCACTCGTGGACATTGCGTTTGTTAATACTCTGTTTTATGCTACTGTAGCAGCATGGATAATATTTTGCCTAGACTGTTGGTTTTTGGCAGTATCTGCTCTATTGCTGCAGATACATATCTGATCTGTTTTCTTATAATAGAAATTTCAAGATCGGACCATTTTAATTTGTACTTTATATATATATATATATATATATATATATATATATAGAGGGGCGGAGCAAGAAAAAATAGTTAGGGGGCCAAATTATAAATTAGAGGGGACAAAGAAAAAAATTCAGTTATTTTTATTAAAATTATAAATATTTATAAGGGAGGGGCATTTGTGTGTGTGTGTGTGTGAGAATTTTGTGTTGGAGTTAAACTAATATCTTCAATTAAAATCGTCAAAGCAGATAAGGAATTGTGGGCTTTTTCTTTATTTTTTACTTTACTTGGAGTGGGTTTTTCTACTATCAATTTACTGCGTTGCCACCGTTTTAGTTTGTACTTTTGTTTTTTGATTTAACCAAGAGTAATTTTCTTGTTTGCTGGGGCTTGCTTTAGGAGCTTTCTTTTTATACTCTTTTTAACAAAAACAAGGTCGTCCATAAAACAATCACTCACCACAGCAGTCACAGCCATACTCTTTGTTAAATCGATCGCAGATCCCACTCCATGTCAAACCCATGGTGTTTCGGTGCGTTGAGTGTCGGATCGGTGCCAACTCCATCTCCTCTGCGAGTTGACGAGAGTGGTTTTTCTCGCCGCTATCCAGTCTTTCTGCCTTCTGTTGCTTTCGCCTTTTGTTTTCTCGCGCCTTCCGCCGCTGGTGGAGTTACTAACGGCGTTGGTCTGGACGGTTGCGTTGGTTGTCGCTTGAGTCTGTTGCAGCTCTTGCTTTTCGTGTTCTTTTTCCTCTCTCCTGGCAACTGGATCGTTTCGTGGTTTGGTGGTTGTGCTGGTAACTGGTTCAATGGCTGTGTTAGTGTTGGGCATACCATGGTTATGGAAGTTCACCCCTATCATGTAAGGAGGCAGGTGGGATTTTTGATCAAACTAAACAACCGTCAAGAAACCGATGCTAGATCTACACAAACAACATCGATCCAGATAATCCTTCAAAACAGAAACAATATATGGAGAAGAAATATGAAAGTCGCTAGGTTCATTCTTGATAACCTATGCACAAAGAAATGTTTCTTATAATTCAAAGGATTTCTATTTGGTAAGTTGCCTCATATTAGATAATAAACATATTCTTCCCTTCTCCAATTGTGAATTAATCTCACATTATCTAAAACCAAAAATGTTTCCATACAAAGAGAGTTTTCTGCTAGGTAAGGTTTAATTCCTCAAAAGCCAAGACAATTTCATTGAGGATATCATCTCACGATCAGGAAAAAAAAAAGAGAGAGAATATCATCTAAGAATGTTTCCATAAAGGCCAAAATATTTCATTTTCATTTAAAAAATAAGTAGGGATTGAAAATAAATTTCTCAGGAAAACTAAAAATTCCATATCATGTGTTTGATGAAAGCCGTGTCATCTATAAGAAAAATATCAATGGAATGTAAATTGTAATATGTAGGGCAAGTGATGGCAGAGAGCCTGTAAGTGGAAAAGTTCAAAAAAGAACATTACCCAAGTAGCCTTTCAACAACAGGATATAATAATTGTTGCTACTAGCCTAGTAAATTATGTTTGACCGGTAGTTCAACCTAATTTTTTGTTAAAATTAAAATTAAAATTTTTGTTTAAGTTTCAGTTCTAGGCCCTCTCACTAGCAAGCAAGGAATTAGGGTTACAGTCAGCAAGCCGAATCTTGAAAAAAAAATACACATTCTCAAAAGAAGATGTTTGCAATAATAGATTTGTGCTGCGTCTTTCTTTTCTGCGTTTATGTGCGGGGTTAATGAATCTTCTTACCTTTCAGAATCTTTACATCTTTTTTCTGGTCTTTCTTAATTAATAAAAATGAGTTAATTCATCGAGCAAATATAATGGTGTGAATTTTGTGTTGGAGTTGAGCTAATATCTTCAATTAAAATCTTAATAATAATAATAATAATAATAATAATAATAATAATAATAAGAGCACCTTGATAAAAATCACTTCACATTTTAAGATTTTAAAAAAGGCGCATTTAATGAAGTTTGACTTGGAAACAAAAATATTGCCAATAGCGGACTGGATGCCTAAGTCAAAAGAGAGCTTGAATTTAATGATCCAGCAGGCAAAAAACTTCCATTCAGTAGCCAGTGAAGCTGGTAGATACGAAAATTTGATGTGTACCGAGAAGTTCTGTAGAAATTAGATTGTTAAAGCAAGAAGATTGAGGCTCGGAGAAGGTGGTGCAGAAACACTCAGTAACTGCTTTTCTCATATGAGAAAAGAAATCCAAATTTCTTTTATAAAATTAATAAAAGAAAGGAAGAAGGTGGCTTAGGAAACGTATTTTGGACTGGACAAATAATACTATTTGGGGGTGTTTTACTTTCAAAAGAGGATGCAAAGAGATATATTTGGTTGTTTAAGGACATGGTTGAAATGCATGTCAGGCCGATCTCCTAAAGCGATAATCACCAATGAATTTATGGCTATCTGAAATGAAGTTGGCCAGGCCTTTCCAAACTCCACACATCGCCTTTGCCCATGGCATATCATCATACAGAAAATCCCTGAAAAACTTGGATGGTTAACAGAGTGGAGATTCATGAATTTGACCACAATGATAAAAGGAATAGCTAGAATCTTGGAAGAGATGAATGGGTGGCGGATCGTAAGCGTTTTGTGCTGGAATGTACTCTGCTGCTTAACGAGGTGAAAGCATAAATGCCTCCCTTTGGTGGTTTCGTGCGTCCTTCAACATCTTTAAAGCAATTTCTAGAGCAATATATATGATAATGCTTCAAAAAGTAGGGCAAAAAGTAGGGAATAGCTAGAATCTTGAAAGAGATGAATGGGTAGCCTCATTATTTAAGGATCGTAAGCGTCTTGTGCTGGAATGTACTCTACTGCTTAACGAAGTGAAAACATAAATGCCTCCCTTTGGTGGTTTCGTAAGTCCTCCAACATCTTTAAAGCAATTTATAGAGCACTATGATAACGCTTTAAAAAGTTGAGATTTCAGCTTATAATATGATTGTGTGAATGTACTCAAGGGAAAAAAAAAAAAAAAACACGCTTTCAGCTTATAATTATATGATTGTTTGGATCACTCGTGTTCGAGTTACAAGGAACGTGTCCATCCCAGAAACTTTGAATTATAAAATTCAACTAATTTTATATCTACATGTAATATAAAATAACTATATATTTCATCAAGGTGATAATAGGAATTTTAACTGTTACTTTTCTTTCTTTCTTTTTATTTATTCTGCGAATTTTGTTTTTTCCCATATTGGCATATGGTTGTTTATGGGATTTCGAACTTAGTGCTCGTAACATAAAAGAATAACTATATTTTTATTTGGGCGGGAAAAATGCTGAACCCCGCCGATCCAGTGTCGCGCTGACTGTTTACTTTGGATAGGAGTGGTTGGGTGTTGCCGTGTTTGAATAGTGCTCAAATATCAAATAAGAAAAGAATAGTTCTTCTGGCAAAAAATACTTTTTATTTTAGAATTTAAATTGTTGTTTTCGATATAAACATTGATTTTAATTATTAAAAAAACACATGAAAATATATTACAAGGACATTGATTATATATATATATCTCGATACTTTTTTGTATGGGTGGGAAAAAGGAAATCACCCCTCTAAAGTAGTCATGTCCTTTTCATCAAGGTGTCATCAGATTGCCTAAACTACTAACCCTAAAAGGGCTGGCCTCATTCAGAATTTAAAGTAGAATTTACACCATCCTTCGATCAAAATTCTTTCTACTTCTTTTAAGCGTTTCATCCGCTAGAGAATGGCCTTTTATCAACGTATATAGTCTGCCCCCATCTAGTTTTTTCACCGCAGTGGATATCTAACAAGTACATGATCCTATTTGATTTTTTTAACCAATTTAACAAAAATTGAATTGAAGCTTAAAAAAATATAAATCTTTATTCATTAATCATAAAATCATGAAGTGTGTGTATATATACACGGTGTGAATTTTGTGTTTGCATTAAACCAATATCTTCAATTAAAATCGTCAAAGCAGATGAGGAATTGTGGGTTTTTTCTTTAATTCATTTTTTTTACTTTACTTGGAGTGGGTTTTTCTACTGTCAATTTGATTTGGCTGCGTTCTTGGTTAAACGTGGAATTAATGTCCCCAACCGCAGTGGACCGCCGGCAAGAAATCTAGTCAGGTACTAACGGACTTGACCAATTAGGATAGATACTCAAGTATTGGAAAGAAGACTACATATAAGAATTAATTTCCATCTCTTATATATATATATATATATATATATATATATATAGTTGAACCCACGGATCAACATAAACCCTCCGAAAACCCTATTTTACACCTCTAAACTTATAAAAAAATCTCTTAAAAAGAAGACAACAACTATAAGCCATAGTTTTAAAAACCCAAATCAAGATTGTTAAAATGCGATTTTTATTATTTCTTTTAATAAAAATAATGTCTGGCATACGAACATCTCCTTATTCATAAAATTAAGAGATTATTGACTTTGCCGTAGTTTGAATGGAAAATATAAACAGAACC
>Ga0325402_1001099_pt1 | contig 21341 bp, 17 predicted proteins | sample PopdelMetagenome_22_FD_207212 | JGI IMG/M metagenome (GOLD analysis project Ga0325402, IMG submission 207212) | Populus deltoides microbial communities from Bellville, Georgia, United States - Xylem-PdKOR-R3 | ecosystem: Host-associated > Plants > Phyllosphere > Stem > Wood/Secondary xylem...
TTTTTTTTTTTTGGATTATGCGTTGGTGACAAGAATTTACTTTTCAGCTTTTTCTGTGGCCAGTTACTGTCTTTGTTTTTCTTTGTCCTGTCCTCTTGCCGGAAAACAGTAACAACACAGTATGCGCATTTTAAATATATACTATATATCTTCTCAGCGCATTGTAAAAAAGCAACATGTTAAAAAAAAAATATTAGTCCTAAATCATCGGTTAAAATAACAATTTAAATAAGGCAGAAAATAATAATAATAATAATAATACACTGATAAAAAAATTCATACTCTAGTCTCTTCGAATTATCAAATAATCTAATCTTATTAAAAATAAACTGAAAAAAAAATCATACTAAAACAAACCATAAAACATCAACTTAAAAAAAAAGCTTTTTAAATCTAATTTAATTTAAAAAAACTTGCAACTTGTTAAATAATAGATCTGAGTTCAATCAAGAAACTTAAATGTCATTCAATTTAATCTTGAAAGGATGGAATCTCTTAAAAAAATTATTAATAAAACAACTTGTAAAAAAAAAAAAAAAGAATGAGCTTAAAATCTTACAGGAGAAAACCCAACAAGGATAAAATCAAAAAAGTCAAAAAATATCCCCAACAAAAAAAATTACAATTAAAAGAATTAGGACCAAACTCGAAAGATTAAAAAAATCATAGGGGTGAAATTAAAAATCATTTGTAATATGATGATTAATTTATAGATTAAAAAAATAGTAGGGGTGAATAGAAAAAAATTGTTAAGGGCTAATCAAATAGAATCAAACCGGAAAAAAAAAAAGTTAGAAAAAATGAATTAAGCCAAAAAAAATAATTAGACAAAAGTTTAAAAAATAAAAAAAAATAAGAAAATATCAATTTAAAAATAAAACAAGGAAAACCCAGCCAATCTTTCAAACTTGGTTTAATCTCTAAAATTCATATTCCATAAATTTTATTATTCAAATTCAATTAAAAAACATAATTTTCAATCAATTTATGTTTGAAGGATAAGATTGGTGGGAAACAATTAATAAAAAAAACCTGTAAAACAATTAAAAAATAAGGATAAAATCTCTAAAAGAAGGATGCAATTTAATGAAAAAAATAAAAAATAATTTTAAATAAAATAAATATCAATTAAAAAAATAAAAAATAAATTTTAAAAAATAAAAAAATCATATGGATAACAAGCTTTAATGTAGTGGACTAGTTTGCGCACACATATTTAATTTGTGCATCACAAGAGCATCTATAAAAGTTTTAATTAATTTAATTTAATCTTTAAATGGTCTACACACTACAGGTCAGGGTCGTGAGAAGCCATGTTCCCGAGCCCAAGTAAATTGATCCGCTATAGAATCCATCCAAATCTATTAAAGCTAGGCCCAAATTTATGGCCAGACATGAGAAAGTAAATGAAAGAGTTTTGCTCCATCCCTCTAATTCTAAATACATCATCAAAAATCTGAATTCATTACTTCTAACCTAGTTTGATAATATTTTTAAGTTGAAATTGAAAAGAAAAGGAAAAAAAAAAAACCCCACTTATAGATAAATTATAATCTAGCCATTAAAATAAACTAAAAATAACTTTTATAGAGACAGGAGGAGAAATGTGATTGAGGTATTGGATTTAAATGAGTGTTTCACATGATTTTTTTTTTATGTTTTTAAATGTTTTTAAAAGTGTTTTCTACTTGAAAAATATTAAATTAATATTTTGTTTAATTGTTTATGATGTGCTGATGTCAAAAATAAAAAAAATAAAAATATTTATTTTAATGCACTTTCAAGCGAAAAGTTATTTTAAAAAATACCATATACCACAATTTTAAACATTCATTGGAGGCATCATTATCAGCCGAAGTTTTTTTGAATTCTTCTTAAACTCCCTTGGGGTATTTAGGATAGTGGTGAGGGTTATTCTCAAAATGCTTTTCGTTTGAGAATGCATTAAAAATAATTTTTTTAACCATATATATATATATATATATATATATATATATATATATATGAAGTGAGATATTTTATATTTTTAGCACAATAAATTGACTAAATTATTTTTGGTGACAAAATTAATTTAGGTTTCTTTTGAGAGTATTTTGGTATTTTTATCTGAGATTTTTTATTATAATCAGAAAAGTAAATGGGTAAATTTATTTTTACAGTAATTAAAAAAATATAAAAAATTCAAGTTTGTCAGGCACATGCCCACCCCGTGGAAGTGCACGAAAGGTGCCATGGAGTTTTGAAGGTGTGTGAAGAGTTATCCCATGGTTGAAAATCTACTTCCACCATGTCAGTTGATTGCCCGCGGCATCCTCTTCCTCCATAAGCAGCTCGTGTTGGATGGATTGTCATGGAGCCAATTTTTTTATTTTTTTTCTCTCTTCTACCTTGAAATTCATGTCTGACATTTAGAATTTCAAAACAATCCTCCTGAGAATATTTGAGTATCAATTTTTATTCTTTTGATTCTTTAATTTTTGTATCCTTTTATAAGTTTTTTTTAATTGCATCCTTCAATCTAAAATTTTCTCTTTTTTTTTAATTTTTCAAATTTGATCCTGATTTTTTTTCTTCATTTTTTTCTTGCCTCTTTTATGAAATTTTAATTTTATCCTTTAATAAAAATTTTAATCTTAATTTTTCAAGTTGTAGTTGCTTCCTGTTTTCATACCTTCTTTATTGGCTGGGTATTTGTTTATTTGATTTGGAACTTATCACTCGATCCTCTTATCTGCTTTATTACTTGTGATTTTAGTTCATTTTTGGACCAAAAAATATTACTGGTGTAAATTACTTTGTGGGATGCGGTCATTGAATTTGCTATGCAAATTAGGTTCTTGCAACTCATTTTGCTTTTTAAAATAGCTGGCTCACGTATTTATGCTTTCCTTTCCTTTTGTATCTAGAGAGCTGTAAACACAGGTTGGGGTTCTGAAGATAAAAGTTCTAAATGGGGAAATGAAATGTTTGGTGACCCAAGGAAGAGTGAGGAAGGATTTAGCTATGATAGGCCCTCAGAGAGCCACCCTACACAAAGTGATAGGAGAGAGGAAAAGAGACTAAGAAAGCATGATGATAATGAAATTGCACAAAGCCGAGAGAAGTTTATATCAGAAGGGAAGACAAGAAATTAAGAAGGCTCGAAGATGATGAATTTGAGTCAAAGCCAAGAGAAGATGATTATAAGAGAGATGAAACTAGATTGAAAAGGCACAAGGTATCACAGCTCAATGGATTGCAATAGATTGTAACAGCCCTGTAGTTTCTCTGTTTTGAATTATTCAAATAAGTTGCATAGATTGCAACAGCCCTTAAAGTTAGGAAGCAGTTTTGAACTGCTCTATAGTTTAGGATTTCAAAACAAATGTTTGTTATCCTGTATGTGTATTTAAATGCTGCAAAATGTAAATGAAAGAAATGATTGATTTCATCATTCCTATATGATATCAAAACCCTAAACCGATCCACTTTATTTTTTTTTCCCTATTCATTAACACTCATGGCTACAGAGTCTAATTCTGCAACCATTCTCAACACCAATGAACCACACCAAACTCTCATCAACATCAATGTTGCTGCTCAAGCCCCTCTCAAACTCACCTCTACCAATTACCTCTCTTTGGCTATATTGATGGCTCCAAACCATGCCAGCTAGCTACCTTGACTCAAGCCAATGCCACCATTTCCAATCCCAATTACACTCTATGGATCCGCCAGGATCAACTGATTCTCAACGTTGTTATTGGCTCCATTTCACCCACTATTATACCTTTCATCGCTCAAGCCACCACCTCTAGCCAAGCCTGGACAATTCTAGCAAATACCTATGCTAAACCCTCTCGTGGTCGCATCAAACAAATCAAAAACCAACTCAAAAACACCACCAAAGGCTCCCTCAGCATAACTGAATTTATGCAAACTATTAAAACACGAGCAGATGATCTTGCTCTTCTTGGCACCTCCCTTGATGCAGAAGAAATCACGAACAAAATACTTGATGGTCTCGGTGATGATTACAAGGAATTAGTCCATGCTGTCCAGGCCAGAGATACCTCCATCACATTTGAAGAACTTCACGAAAAACTTCTCAATTTTGAGGCCTCTCTTCAAACTCTCCCATCTAAGCCACATCATTTTCCAGCTACTACCAATCCCACATATCGAACCAACACCAAAAATTGGCGTCCTTCTCCACCTCGTAGCAATACCACAAACTACTAGCGCCCATCCTACAACTTTTCCAACCACTCACCTGTTGTACCCATTACAAGACCCATTTCATCTCCGGCCTCTCGTCCTTCTCACAAACCATACCTTGGTCACTGCTAAATTTGCAGGATTCGGGGTCACATTGCCAATCGGTGCCCTTCCTTTCGCCTTGTACCAGTTCATCCTTTACCCACATCCAACACTCCCCAACAAGGAACACCCTGGCAACCACAAGCTCACTTTGCCACCCATCCCTCCACCGCGCCATCTTGGCTTTTAGACAGTGGTGCTTCACACCATGTCACCTCAGATCTAAGCAACCTCTCCCTGCATACTCAATATAGTGGTACTGATGACATCATGATTGGAGATGGATCCACTCTTCCCATCACTCACACTGGTTCCACCTCTCTTACAACTCCTCTCCATACATTTCAATTACACAATGTTCTCTGTGTTTCCTCTATGGAAAAGAACCTCATCTCTATTTCACATTTCTCCACTTCTAACAATGTTTCCATAGAATTCTTACCATCCACTTTTCTTATTAAAGAACTTCATACCAGGACAACACTGCTACAGGGACAAGTTAAAGATGGTGTTTATGAGTGGCCCTCTTCCTCTCCTTTCATTGCTTTCTCAACAATAAAGCCCACGTCCTTCGACTGGCATCATCGCCTAAGCTATCCAGCCATTTCAATTCTAAAACATATTGTCTCTAGCAATCATTTAGGCTTGTCTTCCTTTTTATCTTCCAATTACTCATGTAATGTGTGTCTTTGCAATAAAAGCCACAAGCTGCCCTTCTCCAACTCTGTAATTTTCTCCACCAAACCGCTTGAAATTATATTCTCTGATGTGTGGACCTCGCTAATTTTCTCTCATAATGGCTTTAAATATTATGTTATATTTATTGATCATTTCACTAAATATATTTGGTTTTACCCATTCAAAAACAAATCTGATGTCAAAGATGTTTTCATACGATTCAAAGCCATTGTCAAAAAACACTTTAATTCCACCATTAAAACCCTCTACTCTGACAATGGTGGTGAGTATATCTCTCTAGCTACTTTTCTTTCCACCAATGGTATCTCTCATCTCATAACCCCCCCTCACACGCCTGAACATAATGGTTACTCTGAAAGACGACATCTTCACATAGTTGAAACTGGTCTAGCCCTACTCACACATGCTTTTTTACCCCCTTCTTACTGGATTTATGCCTTTGCCACAACCGTCTATCTCATTAATAGAATGCCAACTCCCACTTTAAACTTGTCCTCACCCTACCACAAAATATTTCTAACAGCCCCAAACTACTCCAAGTTACTAATCTTCGGCTGCCTGTGCTACCCTTGGCTCAGCCCTTACACCTCACACAAACTTGAATCACGGCCCAAGCCATGTGTTTTCCTTGGGTATTCTCTTACTCAAAGTGCATATTATTGTCTTGATCCTTCCACCTCCAGAATCTACGTCTCAAGACATGTCAAATTTATTGAGTCACAGTTTCCCTTCTCTTCACTATCAAGTTCATCCTCTACTTCACTTTCCAATCCCATCACCACTTAAATTCCTGCACCAATTAAAGTTATTTCATCCACTTCACAACCACCACTCACTATGTCATTTGAAGTCTTCAATATTCAGCAACCTCAAAGTGCAGCTCCACCATCCAACCCCATTCAGCTTCCAACCACCATCATCACCTATACAACCTCCCCTTCCATAACATCCTCAACAGATACAACATCAACCCTCCATTCCCTACCTGAAACTCCTACCCTTCCCACTCATTCCATGACCACCCGAGCTAAGAACAACATTCACAAACCCATCACGAAGCTGAATCTTTATACCCGACTCTCCACATCCAGTGATCTTGAACCAACCATTGTGACTAAAGCCCTTCTCGATCCCAGGTGGCGTCAAGCTATGTCTGATGAATGTGATGCCTTAGTCAGAAATGGAACGTGGGAACTTGTTCCACCTGATTCTACACAAAATATAGTTGGATATAAGTGGATATTTCGAATTAAACGTAACACTGATGGTTCTGTTGACAGTTTCAAAGCACGTTTAGTCGCAAAGGGATTTCACCAAAGACCTGGTGTTGACTATCTTGACACATTCAGCCCTGTAGTAAAACCAACAACCGTGTGTGTGGTCCTCAGCCTTGCTGTATCTCGGGGTTGGACTTTATGCCAACTTGATGTCAACAACGCTTTCCTTCAAGGCCATCTCTCCGAGACTGTCCACATGCAACAACCACAAGGTTTTGTTGATCAAGATCATCCATCCTATGTCTGCAAACTTTGAAAGGCAATCTATGGCCTCAAACAAGCACCTAGAGCATGGTATCATGAACTTCGCACTTTTCTTCTTCACTCAGGTTTCAGAAATTCTCATACGGATAAATCATTATTTGTTCTCAATACTATTGGAAAGAAAATGTATATCCTGGTTTATGTGGATGACTTAATAATTACCGGTGACCACACTACAATGATCGACTCCTTTGTGGTTGTTCTTGCTCATCGGTTTTCCATTAAAGATCTTGGACAGTTATCGTGTTTTTTAGGCATGGAAGTTGTTCACAATTAGCATGGAATTTTATTATCTCAAAGGCGTTATATTTTGGATATTCTAGCTCGAACTCATATGGCAGATGCCAAACCTGTGTTCACTCCTATTCCAACTAGTCCACCTTTGTTAAAATCAGGCACTGCCTTGCCTGATCCCTTTGAGTACAGAACAATTGTTGGCAGCCTTCAATATCTCTTGATTACAAGACCAGATCTTGCATTTGCAGTTAACAAGCTCTCTCAATACATGCATACTCCAACAACTGATCATTGGAGCTTTGTTAAACGCCTCTTACGCTATCTATGTGGAACTATTAATGATGGCCTCCAAATACATCACAGGTCTCCATTAAATTCACATGCCTATTCAGACGCAGATTGGGCAGGTGACAAAAATGATTTCTCATCTACCAGTACCTATGTCATATATCTTGGTCGCAATCCCATTTCATGGAGTTCTAAGAAGCAGAAAACTATTGCAAGATCTTCAACTGAAGCGGAATACAGGTCAGTAGCGAATGTAGCAGCTGAGCTCAACTGGCTTTGCTATCTTCTAATTGATCTAGATGTTGAACTTCTGTGTTGTCCAGTCTTATACTGTGACAATGTTGGAGCTACCCAACTCTGCTCTAATCCTCTTTTTCACTCAAAAATAAAACATGTTGCCATCGATTATCACTTCATCAGGGACCAAGTACAAAATGGTGTCCTTCGTGTTGCCCATGTATCCTCAGCAGATCAACTTGCTGATGCACTCACCAAGCCTCTTCATCATATCCGTTTTCTAGATCTCAAATCCAAGATTGGACTTCTATCTCGAGCTCCATCTTGAGGGGGCATATCACAGCTCAATGGATTGCAATAGATTGTAATAGCCCTGTAGTTTTTCTATTTTGAATTATTCAAATAAGTTGCATAGATTGCAACAGCCCTTAAAGTTAGGAAGCAGTTTTGAACTGCTCTATAGTTTAGGATTTCAAAACAAATGTTTGTTATCCTGTATGTGTATTTAACTGCTACAAAATGTAAATGAAAGATATGATTGATTTCATCATTCCTATACAAGGATGATGTACCTGAGCCAAAGTCTTAGAGAAGATAATTACATAAGGGAGGAAAAGAGATAGAGGAGGCATGATCGTGATGAAATTGAACCAAGGTCAAGAGAAGATGATGATACGAGGGAAGAAAAGAGATCAAGAAGGAATAAATCAAAGTCCTAATTCAGAGAAGACAAGATAAGAGACGAGCGGACAAATTGCCCGCCTCTGACTATTATAGAGAAGGAGATGAACACAGGCGTAAATCAGAGAGATAATTTTCCTGCTAGTATGCAACCAGGTCATTCTTATAATGGTTTATGAGACTGGGAATGGCTTTTGTTTTGGGTGCTAGGGTTGATCCTGGACTTTATTGTGAGGTTTTGCATCAAAATTTGAGTTGTTGCAGCTTGACAAAACAGAATGTCTAATGATATATTGTTTCAAAAGGATGGATTTGTAAAACAGTTTAACACTATTTAGGGAAAAGGCAATCTCTCTTATCTATGATAGGTAGAAAGTTAATTGAAATTGGTTCATTGTATTAAGGTGGCATTCGATCCCTTTTTGCTACTGTTAAAATGCTGGTATAGTAATTGCAAGTTCCAGGTGCTTAAAATTGAACCACCCGATGGTCAGTCCATTATTGGATCCTACATTAAGATCAGGATTGGATGACTCATAATTTTCTTGGAGGTTTTATTTTTATTTATCATTTCTCGGGTGAAAATTACCATATATACTTGTGCTATGATGGGTAAATTTTCAGAGGCATACATGACACTGACAGGTAATTTTAGATCAGCATGCAAGATATGGATGACTTGTATGTACCATGTATCTGATACCATTTCATTGTGTTCCACAGGCCACCAAATGGCCAATAAAGTTTGGCCTCACTAACTGCCATAACACTACTTACCGTTAAGCTCTCAGTACGCTCGCTTGTGGGTACAATCCTTTTGATCAAGTGCAACCCTCATCTAGGATGTTGGTTAGAGGACATCAAGGATCTGCTGATGAACTGCATCGCTTGTAGACTTCATAATCCGTGTTACGTGAATAAATCTCAACAATCAGAAGATTCCAGGAGGTCACTAAAGGGGACTAGAAAACTGACTTCTCGCGTCTGATATTGCTCTATACAGGCTCATATGCCTTCATCAGATTAATATTGTTATATCATGTTTCACCTTAATTATCTGTCTCTTAATTTGCTTATGAGTAGAGAGTTGCTCGAAATCAATGAGCAAACCTTCGGGCAATTTGTTGAATGGATTGTGTTATTCTGCAAATGACAAATGAAAGTGGTGCAATAGTCTACCCCTCGATTTGATAGCGATGCACAGAGCAAAGCTCTCTTTGATCAACCTTAAGATTTGAACTTGATCCAGAGTGGAGCAGTATTGACTGAAGATCATGTTTCATAACAGAAAACATTCATATTTCAGCAGCCGGAACATTTTGAAATGTTCTTCTAGAAGTATAGGAGAAAGCGATATTCCGATGCATGAAATGATAGGAAGTTTTTTCAAGCCGTTTAGGCACGCAACTATTCTTGAAGCATATGTACTCCTTCCCTAGATAGGAAGTCAAGTCCTTGGGTCATAGAGCTAGATCTTTTAGAATATAGGACAACATAAATTTAGGTGGACTCCCTAAAAACAGGAGTTCAATTTCTTAAAAATTCTGGAATGGCCAGTTAACGAATTGTTGACTGGGTCTCAGGAGCAAGATGTCCACAACCTTAACATGTGTCCATCGAGCAGCAAATTCAGTAGCGTAATAGTTAACACATCATACAGCAATCATGCTGCTTTAATGACGGGTGGCAAGTGCATTATTCAATATGATCACAATTCAAACAAATGTCATATTTACATAATTCAGTCCCGATAAAAAGGGAGAATGCATGGATTTTTGCTCCCAAAAGCAGGGGTTTAGGGGAAGATGATAAAATTTTGGTTTGTCCAAAAGTTACCCCAAGCACATTCTAGGGTTAGCTTCTAAGATTCCCATAAAGGTTTCAGAAAAGATTAGAGCAGTTCCTTGAAAAGTGCTTCTTTAGTAGAAACTGCTTGTGAAGAAATTCAAACCAGGTACAAAAACAACGCCTTGTTCATAAGTCAACAAGGCTTCTTTGTCCTCCATTGTTATTGTGTTCTTGCTAGTAAGAGTTGTGCATTTATTGTTGTCTGCTGGTACCTCATGTTTTATGTTTGCTTTAATGATGTGCCCTCCCCTGGATAAGAAAAACCATTGATGACCTCATACTTTCCGTTTGATTTATCTTCTGCTAAGGCAATTTGACCTTGTTGAAAGAATGCCTTAAAATCTACAGAAGATCAGGAGGGTTGCTGAGGAGAAGATTAGCTGGATGATTAGCTAGAAGATTTCTACTTGAAAACCAAGTCTTTAAGAATAAATTCTTTATTATTTTCTTGTTTTGTTATTAATAATTTGTTATGTAATCAACATATTTGATTGTTTTTCTATTAAACAAAAACTCTATCTAGAGTTATGCAATCAATAAAATTCAATCTTCCACACAACTTGTTTTTCTTTACGTTTTGTATATGTTATAGGATTCAACAAATTGGTATCAAAGCTTAAATCATCTTGAGGGATTTTGAGTTCAGAGAATCAAAAAACACAAACCAAACCACAAATACAAAACCAAAAAGAACATTAAAGCAATAGAAATTGATTCAACCATCTCACATGGTTCACCACCATTGTTTGATGGTGACAACTATGAAGCCGCGGCCATTAGAATGACAATTCATCTTGAAGCATTGGATCTTTGGGAGGTTGTAGAAGAAAATTATTTTGTTCCTGATTTACCTGCAAATCCAACAGTAGCTTAACTAAAGATTGACAAGGAAAAAAAGATAACGAAGTTCAAAGTTAAAGCCTACATATATGTTGTTGTGTCAATCATAATATTCACAAGAATCATGAATTTGGAGTCTGCAAAGAGTATATGGGACTATCTTAAAAAGGAATACCAGAGCAATGAAAGAACTAAAAATATGCAATACTCTACTTAATCAGAGAATTAGAAATGCAAAAGATGAAGGAGACAGAGAGCATCAAAGACTATTTTGACAAGTTACTAAGCATAATAAACATGGTGAGATCGCTAAAAAAGGAATTTTCTAATGACTGAATTGTGCAAAAAATATTGGTAACCATGCCTGAAAAATATTAGTCAAGGATTTCTTCATTAGAAGAGTCAAAAGACTTAACTGATATATCCCTGAGAGAATTGGTAAATGCATTACAGGCATAAGAGCAAAGAATATTAATGAGACACGAAGAATCTGTGCAAGGGCTTTTCAAGCAAGGGCCCAACACTTTGAAGGAGGAAAAGACAAGAGATTCAACAAGAAAAAAAAGTTAAAAATGACAGAATCAAGGTGAAATCATATCCACCATGTCCTTCATATATATATATATATATATATATATATATATATATATCACTAGCAGAGAAAGTGTTGGTGGAGACCAGATATTAAATGCAGGAAATGTGGAAAAAATCTACAGATCACAACAACATGAAGAAAAAGCAAATCATGTTGCTGAACAACATGAAAAGTAACAATTGTTTGTTACAACATGCTTTGCAACAAGCAATAATTCATGTGATTCCTGGCTGATTAATAGTGGTTGCACAAACCACATGATAAATAATCAGAAGTTGTTCAAGAAGCTTGAAAAAATTGTTATTTCCAAAGTCAAAATTAGAAATGGTGATTATATTTCAGTCAAAAGCAAAGGAATTGTTGCTATAAACAGCCTGTCAAGTTTGAAATACATTTCAGATGTTTTATATGTACCTAACATTGATTAGAATTTGCTAAGTGTTGGACAACTTATAAAGAAGGGTTTCAAAGTCATATTTGGACAACTTATAGAGAAAAAGATAAATTGTGCTTGATCAAAGATAACAAGTCAACAATGTATTCAAGGTGAAAATGGGAGAAAAAGGTTTTGCTCTAAACCTTGTAGAGGAGAAAGGAGCATATTGCTTTTGCCATAAATACAGGCAATGAAGAATTGTGGCATCGAAGGCTTGGGCAATTTCATCATGCTGGACCGATGTACATGTAGAGATATAATCGTGTGAGAGGTGTTCCTTGGCTGGAGAATAGATTAACAAATTTTGCAGCTTGTTAATATGGAAAGCAGGCTAGAAAACATTTTTCTCAAAGTGCATAAAGAGCAACATATAAACTTCAATTGGTGCACACAGATGTTGGAGGTCATCAAAGAACAGTTTCACTAAATGGTGGTAGATACTATAAAATCTTTATAGATGATTATTTCTAATTTTGTTGGATTTATTTTCTTAAATTCAAAATATGATTTTGCTAATGTATTTTGGAAGTATAAAACATGGGTGGAAAATCAAAGTGACCACAGGATACAGACTATAAGGTCTAACAATGGGAAGGAATATATTAGTGAAAGATTTCAATAATTTTGTGATGAATCTAGCATTGAACGCCAACTTACAACACTATACACACCACAATAGAATGGTGTGAATGAAAGAAAAAACAAGAGCATCATGGAGATGACTAGATGCATCATGCATGAAAAGGAGCTGTCAAAGAAACTGTGAGTTGAGGTTGCAAACACAATAGTGTATCTACTGAACAGGATGTCAACCAATGTTTTGCAGAAAAGAACCTCATTTGAAGCTAAGTGTAGATATAAACCAGACCTGCAACATTTTAAAGCTTTTGGTTGTCTTTGTTTTACTTATATGCCACAAGTTAAAAGAGACAAGCTGGATACAAAGGCTAAATTAGAAGTATTCATTGGATACAGAAGTCCATCTAAAGCCTACAGAATTTTCCAACCATAAAATGGAAAAATTATAGTAAGCAGAGATGTTAACTTTATGAAAGACAAACAATGGAAATGGAAGGAACCAGAAGAGAAGAAGGAGTCATTAACTTGGAAAGTTGTTGACAGTATTGATAATGAGACAAACAAAGGTACAAGATCTTTATCTGATGTTTATAAAAGAAGTAACATTGTTGTTTGTGAGCCTGCAGAGTTTGAAGAGACAGTAAAGAATGATGAATGGATTAAAGCAATGAAATAGGAGCTTAAAATGATTGAAAAGAATGATACTTAAGTGTTGGTGGACAAACCTCTATAGAAAAGGCCTAAGATTGAAGTGGGTTTATAGAACTAAACTTAATGTAGATGGTTCTATAAACAAATACAAGGCTAGATTGGTTGTGAAGGGTTATGCTCAAGTGTTTGGAGTGGACTTCTCAAAAACTTTTGCACCTATAACACAACTTGATACAATCAAAATGCTATTTGCACTGCCAACACAGAAGAGTTGAAAAGTTTATCAGTTAGATGTAAAATCTTCTTTTTTGAATGATTATCTGTAAAAGGATATTTTTATAGAGCAACCAGAAGGTTTTGAAGCCAAGAGGCAAGAGCAAAAAGTATAATTGTTAAATAAGACATTAAATGATCTTAAACATGCTCCCAGGGCATTGTATAGCAGAATTGATGAATATCTTCATAAACTTGGCTTTGTAAAAAGTCTAATTGATGCCACTTTATATGTAAAGGGAACATATACAAATTTAATTATTGTATTATTTATGTTGATGATTTGCTTGTAACATGAAGTAATGAGAAACTGATAGAAGAGTTCAACGTTGAAATGCTCAAAGTATTTGAGATGACAGACCTTGGTTTGATGTCCTATTTTATAGGAATGGAGGTGAAGCAAAGCGATGATGGAATCTTCATATGTCAAAAGAAATATGCTAAGGAGATACTGAAAAAGTTTCACATGGATAAATGCAAAAGCACAAGCACTCCTATGAATCTGAAGGAAAAATTCATCAAGGATGATGTGAGCAAACAAAGTTAATGAAGGTTAATACAAGAGCTTAATTGAGTGTTTGATGTATCTTACAGCAACAGGACCTGATATTACTTTTGCAGTAAGTTTGCTCTCACGATTCATGCATTATGCCAGTAAATTACATTTTCAAGCAACCAAAAAGATTGTAAGATATATCAAGGGTACTATGAACTATGGTATAAAATTTTCTCATCTTAATAATTTTATGCTTCATGGCCATTCTGACAATAATTGGGCAGGATTTGTGGATGATATGAAAAGTACTACAGGCTATTGTTTCAGCTTTGGATCAAGAATGTTCTCTTGGTGTTTAAAAAAACATGTTTAAGAAAGCAAGTCGTTTGTTGCTCAAAGCACAGCTGAGGTTGAATATGTAGCAGCTATTACTGCTGTAAATCAAGCAATTTGAATCAAGAAAATACTTGCCGATTTGCATATGGATCAACTTAAGCCAACACAGATTTATGTTGACAACCAGGCTACAATTTCTTTTACAAATAATCATGTTTTTCATTGCAGGACTAAGCACTTTAAAATCAAATTGTATTTTTTTTTAGAGAAGTCCAGGAAAAAGGTGATGTTATTCAGCTTTCTTGCAGAACTAATGATCAAATTACAGATGTGTTAACTAAAGCTCTTTCAAAAGTGAATTTTGAAGAATTAAGAAGCAAGCTAGGTGTCTGCTGCTGTTGTTAGATAAGAAGTGTTGAAAGAATTTCTTAAAAGCTGCAAAAGATTAGGAGGGTTGCTGAGGAGAAGATTAGCTGGAATATTTCTACTTGAAGACCAAGTCTTTAAGAGTAAATTATGTTATTATTTTCTTGTTTTGTTATTAGAATTTTATTATGTGATCAGCAGATTTGATTGTTTTTCTGTTAAACAAAAACTCTAGGGTTATGCAATCAATAAAATTCAATCTTCCACACGACTTGTCTTTCTTTACGTTTTGTTCTGCACAATCTGTTATAGGATTCAACAGCCCTGAAAGCATTATATCCTTGTTGAAATCAGGTGTAACTTCCTCCCCTCTATGGGAAACATTTACAGCAACAACAGGCTCCAAATCTGGAGTATTGATAACTTGCTCCTCAATAACTTTTTGAGCTCCAGCATTTTCCCAATCCTCAGCAATCACTATACTGCTATTGCTTTCCCATGTCTTGAAAGTTCTATCTGGGCCAGGCTGCCAAACGATTTCTCCTGTGCTTCTTTTAAGAATAAACCTGTATTGCATCGTCAAATTGACTCGTACATCCTGCCAGAATCCAGATTCTGTATTGTATATCTTATCGAATACCAGTATAATAGCTTTTTTGATAGTTCCTCCTTACCAGCTCAACACTCCATGTGTGTCCCTCTGACCAGTTGAGTGGTATGGCACTTGATGGATCCCGCAGACCAACCATTCGATCTTCCCCAACTAGGAGAAATTGCTCACCGAATACACACTCCTTCTGCAAATAGAACTTCACATGAACAGTTTTTTCCGGTGCTGAGAAGCAGAGAAGCTACAATCATTGTTTTGAAATCACAGTAAGCACAAACTTGGATCGAAGAATATGGAACACACTGTAACTTACTTATTTTTTGGTTCCGGGATACGGCAGTGTCGAAGCCATTCAAGACCTATTTGAAAATTTAAATCAATCGAGATGAAGCTTTTTGAATGAACTCAATTAAGCTCCTAAGCTATGATAAAAAGAACTTCAGCAGAAAACAAGAACTCCAGCCTTATCTACATCTTAAAAGTGACCTCTCTGGAGCAAGAGCAAGGCTCATTTACCAATTTGGAACAAAACTTGAAGGGTGATCTTATACTACTGCATTGTTGGACCACTGATACCACTTGGGAACGTAGAATTTAGTGCACCTTTTCTTTATTTGATAATCACAAATATGACTTTCAAGTTCTTCACATCAGCTAATTCTTCTATAAGACTATAGCGAGTCCTCTTCGTTAACATTGAAGCTGTGAGTATCTTCAGAGGGAAAACGGACTAAGAGATCCTGTCATGTTTCCTCTTGATAATTTATAATCCAGGAAACGGAAGTGATCCATGATTAACTATAGATTTTTATGCATTCATGCATGCTCATATATGAAAGTTATGAGTTTTGTTTCTTATCACACACGAATTCTGTTTATTGTTCAAAGGAAAAATGATATAAATAAAAATATAAATACACAATGAAATGAAAATAAAAGAAATCATTAAAGAAATAAGGTACCTCTGCATCAGGTGCAGGGTGAGATTTCACGACCAACAATGGAGCATCTCTGCGTCGAAACAAAATCAAATGATTAAAAATGTGGTCTCTTTAGATTTGGAGACGGAGAAAAACCAAAATCAGATCGACCAAGCAGAGCTGATCTTGATGGTGATAGAGTTTTTTTATTGTTTTTTGTAAAGACCTTAGCGGACAAGCTAGTAAAAGTCTCCATTGCCAACACAAGCCTGGGTCTTGTTGAACTAGAAGAGTCGTTTAGTATCTGTAAAGAGCGCGGAGGTTGTGTTATATTCAATTTGGGAAGGCTAGGAATGAGAAGGTTTCGGATCTAACATCAAGTGGTGGGTTTTTGACACGTGGCATATCAAGCAGAGCTTGTTGGTTTGATTTTCTGTTAATCTTAACGGACTTGAGAGTTTTAAGGATCTTTACCAGGATTTTTAGCTTGATCTTTCCTTGTTTTGGTGCTTTGGTCACGAATCTTAGGGTTCAGAATATGGAAGGAAAAAAAAACTTCAATTGCTGGCTAGCAGGGGTTTATGTTTTTTCCCAGGGTATTTTTTTTTTTTTGAGACATGTCGTTCATTACTAACATTAATATAAGAAACCTTGAATATGGATAGACGGCACTTCATCTATCAGATCAATCTCGTTTCATGTTGCTGGATACTGGGTTCTCTTTAAAACTTCAACTACTTTCAACAGTATATATAAAGTACGTAATGGTCCTGGTGAAGAAACTATTGCAGTTTAGTTACTGAACCTTCCAACTGCATTGAGCTTCCTAATGGGAGCTTTGAGATGTGGCTGCACTTGGAAGGACAAACGTGATCAAGAAATTTGAACTCCCTTCAAAGAATCTGGAGGCAAAAACAATCATTTAGCTTTTGGCAAGAAATCTAGCTTGCTAGCTCCTTAAAGCCTTAATGAATCAGCAAAAATGCAAGTCAAGTTATAATCCCATGGTAAAATTGCACGTCCTCCACAGTAACAAAAGTTGCAAATGCTTATTGTGTATGGCTGCGGCAGAGTCCTCTACCCAGGACATCCAGCGATGGCATGTCAGAAAGGCTAAGGCAGAACAAGTACTTTCAAACAAAAGATCCACAACTTGTGCGTAGAGCTAGTGTAGAAGAGGACTAAATTTACCAGCAGAAACCCACGCCTATCAAGTCCAAAGTTGAATCAAGCAAGGCCAGTTGGACAAATGACGCAACAAGTTTGTTGCATTCAATCAGGTAACAGGCTTACTGGGACTGAAACTGAATTCAATCAACTAGCAAAACATCCGTGCTTGAAAGTTGAGGTTGTTCTTACTGCTATGGTCTGAGCTAGGACATCAGAGCTTGCAGGTAGATGATGAGTTCAGCTGTAAAACATACTGGATCAAAGCATATGTTTCCAATATCAGTTTTTTTCACATAAAGCTTAGTATATTAAATTAACACAGTTTCCTAAACCCTTTTCAGGAATCTAAACTCCCACCGGATCCTCATGACAACTACATAAAGAATTTCAATGATTTAACAGAATCAGTAATATAATGTACTTGAGTGTTCAACTGCATTTTGAAGAACTAAGAAGTTCATCATCAGTCTGCATAATCTGATCTACTTGTCCAGAAAAAAGTTGTTGTCAGGAACCAAACTCCAATCTCTAGTAATGTATTTCAATTTCTTCCAATTGTAAAAAAAATCTCACCAAAGCCCTACAGTCTTGATGTGCATAATAATATACCATGAATTCTAAACAAATCCCTTCACAAAATCACCCACCAAAGAATAGCACCGGCATCATAAACTAACTAGAAATGCAGGCTCTTTTTAATGAATTATCAGAGAACACAGGCACTCATTCTCAAGTAAACAAATAAATTTTTAAAAAAATTCAACAAGATCCAAATCCCAGTAGTTCCTTTTTGACTGAATTTCTAACACTCATGAAATCACCTATGCACTCAATAATCACAATCAAACAACGAAGTTGAGTCACAAAATAAGTATCCAAATTCAATTGCAAAAAAATTAAAGGAAACACCACAATCAATCATGCAAACCCTTCAAATTAAACTATAGAAATACCCCAAGATTTATTATTACATACACAACTGTAGGAACAACAAAAACAAACATGGTATAGAGTTTAGCTAACTAATTTTTTTTTATTTGATACAACAAAAACAAAGTAATCAGCAGCGAGTGCTGTCGTAATCAACAACCTCAGAATCAGTAACAGACCGAGATTGTTGAACAATTGACCTCCCAATCGAATTGATCCACTCTTCTTTTTCTTTCTCCGAATCTGCTATAAAAAACATTGTTTCTTGGCTCGTCGAAAGCTCAAACGCATAAGGTTTGTTAAGCACATCTTCTGCACCTTTCACGGTCAAGCACTTGCCCACGGGGATCGCCCCACGGGGAATTGACCCCCGTGTCACGTTTCGATCCTTGAACCACACAAGTTTCCCTTGTTTGAGAACGAACCAGCGGCGACGCCAGGTTTTTATGTAGTCTCCCTGCTTTGTTAGCCAGCCTGAACGTTCTGGGTCTGACCAGAAGTCGATGTTTCTGTAGTCGTCCGGGTTTGGGTCTTGACCCGTTAAGGATCGCAAGAGGGACTCCATTTTTTTTTTCTTTTTTCTGGGATTGGAGGTGACAGGATCGAAGAGAGGAGAGAAAAACAGGGGAAGGAGAGACACGATTCTGTTTAATTTTGTTTAACTCTGTCATCGAGGGTTAAAACGAGGTCGTTTATAATTTTTTCCCTTCTTTAAATTCAAATTGCATCCAAAGAGATTTTCATCTTCACTAATTTTACAAATTAGTCCACTGTTTTTATGCTTTCGCAATTCATTTGCTATGGTTCGAAAAAATTAGTGTTTTTAGGACTGTGATGATGATTTTTAAAAAAAAGGTATTTTTATTTGATAATATATTAAAATATTTTTTTATTTTTTTAAATAAATGTATCAAAATTATTAGAAAGTACTAAAAAAACAACATTTTAATTATATTTTAAGTTAAACAAACTTTTAAAATGCAATTAAAAAGCTCATCAATAAATTGTGGTTTCCAGCCCTCCATGATTCTTCTAGGAACCTCCATTGGATCCTCCACAATCTCCTCCCTCCGACGACCTTCATAATTGTCCATAATTGTAACCATGTTTTCTTTGGCCACAATTTCCATACTTGGTTGAGCTCCTATGACACTGTACCGCCCCTAACATGTTGACCAAAAGCAACGTATTACATAAACATGCATTTTCACAAATATAACAACAGTGAAAGTTGAAGGCCATACAATTGTTGAAGCATCCAAGCCAGGCTCAACCGATTCAAACAGAAAGCTTGGAGCATCCCTATCATCTTCCCTAACCAGACATCGGTAAGAAAGCATTGGAGTTACGTGATCTGAGAATATACATCGGTATAGAGGAATTAAATTCCCATTCTTTGAAGCTTCTTGAAATCTTGCTGCCTGGTTATCTGGAAAGAGTTCAAACATAATGATTAGCACTCACTTCTTCTTCTTCTTTTTTATGAAGAAGAAGAAGAAAAACGATGACCACATCATAAAATTAATAAATAACTAGTACAGTCAGAAGATAGTACACCGTAGAGGTAAGGAACATTGGACAAACTTCCATCCAATTAATACAATCGGTCGGTTACAGTGTTAGCATGTCTAACCCAAAGATGAGCAGCTCTACTGCTGGAAGGAGGAGAAAGGATAAAGTGCGAATGAAGAAACCTACTGAGAATAGCACTAATATCCTTATAAATCACAGAGAGATCAGAAAATCTTCCAATGAATGAGCCTTTATTGCATTGCATGGATCACTTGAATGAGATTCCAGATGATTGGATCTTGAAAACCACAATCAGCAGCAAAACCAAATCCTCCTAAATAGAATAAGCATCAATAATTGCTGGATCCAAGACAGAGGCTTCTTGAAGTGACCTTCTTGCCATAAGTTCACATTTGTAATTTCCAAGAAGAAAGGAAAAAAAAAAAAACACCCCAGCACCTCCTCCTGTCAGGCTTGAAAATATCAACACTCATCTTCATATAATGATCTGAAGGCGGCTGCCAATCATTGACAGGAGATACATGATTACTTACTTGGTTGAGAGTGAAACAGAACCATTGCATGAAACTCAGAAGCATGAGAACCCATAAAACTCCTGTTGGATGGGAGATTTTTGACAGGTTTGGCATGGAGTAGATTCTTTTGTTTCACCCAAATAAACCGAAAGGTAACAAAAAAAAATTCCAAACAATTATGATCTAAGAAATCCCGATTCTGAAGGAAAAGTTGCATTACATTAAGAGCATAAAAATGAGCAGGCACCATCCTCAGAGATGAAACCAATCAAGTAACTCTTCCATGAACACATTCAAAAGACGCATGCACATGGTACTCGTCTGATCTTCCACGCAAGCTGCAACAACAATTAACACTAATACCCCTCCTGCATAAAGCTTGTGCTGTTGGGAGAATATCGTGACAGAACAAAAAAGTTTGATTTTGTTAGGCAGCTGCGAATCCCAAAATTTGCCCAAGTAAAAGATAGTTTACATCCAAAATTTTCAATCAACAACGATGCATAAGGAAGGGTATTCTCTTTCAAACCCAAACAGACAATGAAGAAGGATTGTCAAATCCTCCTCTCCTGCTTGGCTAAAAGACTCATATCAAAAGTATCCAAGTCACTGCACCCCAAGCCACCATCTTTTTTTCTGGATTACAGGGTGTCTTCACTTAAGGCCATAGATTTTCCCACCATCTGAGTTCAGGCCCCGCCAAATTTGCTAAATTTCGTTTCCTTTCCCTCCATTTCTTGACAACCAAACAGTACAATTCATTGTCTTTTCCATCATTACATCAAAAGCCACAAAAATAACTACAAGCAAAACAAAGCAATTTAGAGAGTGAAAGTGAGAATTAGGTACCAGGTGTTGAAGCTGAGCATTTGAGCGCACAGCCACGCGAGCTTGAGCTTGAGATTGAGAGTCTAACGTTGAGATTAACGGGGGAAGTTGCAGGCAAGCGGAGATTTAGCGGAAGCAGACGATGAGTAACAGCAAGGGTTTTGTCCACGGGCTTCAGAGAGCATTTGTCAGAGAGAGAAAAGGTAAACCGAGAGACTTCGCCCATGGCGGCAGAGAATTCAAAGCAGGGCGTCTTGTCTTTCTTTTCTTTGCAAGTTTGAATTAATTGACGGATGTTATTGTTCCTCGATAAGAACCTTATGGTAAATTACTAAAATGCCTCGCCTAAAAAGCTAATGAGCTAGATACGGTAAAGTTTACACTGAATTATGGTAAAAACAATGATTTTAACTTGAGAATTTTAATACTTTTT
>Ga0325402_1001100_pt1 | contig 21334 bp, 10 predicted proteins | sample PopdelMetagenome_22_FD_207212 | JGI IMG/M metagenome (GOLD analysis project Ga0325402, IMG submission 207212) | Populus deltoides microbial communities from Bellville, Georgia, United States - Xylem-PdKOR-R3 | ecosystem: Host-associated > Plants > Phyllosphere > Stem > Wood/Secondary xylem...
AACGGAGGGATTTAAAACCCCAACCGTCATGAACCCACAACGGTCATTAACTGCCACTCGCGCCCCCCCTGAAATCTCCTTCAAATGCAAGAACTTCCTCGGGAAATTCTTCACATTCCATTATCTTCTTCTTCATCAAGCACCAGACTCGCCTACTGTCTGGTGCTTGATCTCTCTTAAAAAAGAAAGAAAAACCACCGATTACTTGTTTATGTAGTGTTGTATTGATTGAATGGCAGATCCTCGGTCCGTCGTACCCTACCATGACCCGTATGACATCCCTATTGACTATGAACATCTAAATTTCATGAATGATGCAAATCCAAGCCTTGCAGGTTTATCCTCTGACACTGAACCCAATCCAGTAATTCCCGAATCATTCAGTGGCAGTGCAAATGCCAATGCAAACATTTTGGATCCTAATAACCCATATGAGGATCCAATGGCTTGGAATTTTTATTATGAAAATCTTAGAGTGCAATCTCATGAGGCTGGTCCGTCACATCAGAATCAGGGACAAAGTTCTTTTGGACCAATTCCTTATGCACCATTTCCTAACGCGTCATTTCCCAACGCATCATTTCCTGATGGACAAACTTCAAATGCATCAGGAAGAAGTGAAGAGATTTTCCTTGATGGGAGGAATATTGCTGTTTGGCCACCTGAACCAGTCCCTTTTCAATGCACTTGCTGTCAAGTTCTAAGAGAAATAATCCACACTGATGGTGTGTTTTACATAGCATTTCTTTCTCTCTTTGATAATTCTAGTTCTTTTTTTTTCCTGGTTTTTTTCTTGTAAAGTTTAACTATTCTGTGGTGGCAGGAAACTATACTACAAAACTTGAGATACATGGGAGAATGGGTATCATCTGTCATGCTATTCTTGAGAACCGGGATCATGTCAAGGCAATTCATCCTCAATATTATATGTTTGAGTAAGTTTTATTAGTCTAATTTAGTTGTTTTTCGTTTCATCTGATTTAGAGAAGTGTGTGATTGATGCGATGCAATGCAATTAAAACTGTGGGATAAAAGAAAACTAGCACTTGGTAGTTTTGATGTTTTGATTATGAGTCACTTTCTGAAATTGTAAACGCCGTGGTTTCATACATTTTGCAGTTTCTGCAAGAAAAGCTTGGAGAATGTGAAGGAATTTCTGCAGAAGTATTGCGATGACAGAAAACAGGCAGGCTTCATTATGGTCCAAGATCCACACTCATTCTTCTATGAAGCCCTTTGTGTTGGATACGAGTGGACTGAAGATTTGCATTTTGATGAATTCCACGATCCATCCCCACCAAATTCAGGTTAGTATTTCTCTGCATGAACTAGACTCCACATAATAATACGTTTATTTACTGTTGCAATTGCAAACTCCTTAGATTTTTCTTAACATTATGAGGAGAACTGAATTTATTCTTTTTTGTACATGTCAATATCACGAGACTTGCAAGCTGGAACTTTAACAGGGGAACGGCAAGCAACGAATCATGGAGAGGGAGAGATTGAGACAGAGAGAGCGACTCGAAGCAATCTTGCACTACAGGTTCTAGTTACTATCTTCACCCACAATTAAGGCATCTTGCATTCGCATTGCAATAAAAGGATAGATGAAGACAATTAAGACCTTATATTGTTTATTAGTGCTAATTGAGTAATTTTTATGGGGTTGTGGGTTCATGCAGAGGGAAAGAGCAGGAAGGTTGACACTCAATGACTTTAGACAGTATTTCCATCTCCCTATAGAAGATGCAGCGAGGAGTTTACACTTGTGTCCCACTGTAGTGAAGAAGATATGCCGGAAATTCGGGATGACTCGATGGCCACACAGAAAGGTCTGCCTTGGTCCTTTAGTTTTTATCCTCCTTGTTCTTCGCCATAACTTTTCATATCATTGAATTTTCTTTCCATTTTTTTTCTTTTGGTTACATATAGATCAAAAGCATCCATAGGCAATTAACAGATCTCCAAGTACTCTTAAATTCGAACGATGCAGAAGAAAGGGTACGTGCACAAGTAGAAATCATGAGGCTTCAAGAAGAAATAAGAAATGCCTGTTCTGGGTCCGCTGGATGATATTGTTATGTGCATAACATGCGCGCTCATATTAGACAAGCAAGCTAGTTAATTAAGTTTTTTTTTTTATTTAATTTTTCTCCTAGGATTGTGAAATGCTGAGTAGAGGCATTTGAATTTTGTTATGGCAGTACTGAGACACTTCTTGATCAGAGATCGAGGATATTTTGTTGATTGTGATTTTATTTTGTGGCTGCACTAGCAAAATATTTATCAATAGCTATCGTTTTGCTTTCTTCTGATCTTTGATTTATCATGCTAGGAGCTTACGAGGAAGTATTAGACATGTCCATTCTGGTTTTTTAAAGAATCACTAGGCAGAAACATGTATATATGCGAAATATGTCTTCTCTTGTCTAATCTTATTGCCCTTGCACCATATCAGGTCTCACAAAGTGAATGAGACCAGAGTAAAAAGTCGACAAAATCTCTTATTTCCAATGTCTTTTTATGGTAAACTCATTCATTGGCAAAGTTTCTTGCAACATTTGAGCCAGCTTTTATATGTTTTCTCTGATGATGAAGGTGGTGATAGGTGGATGCACCTGTAGGCTTAGTAAATCAATAGAGACGGCCTTTCATGGTATTATCATAATAGAAAATAAAAGAATATTCACACAAATGGCATAGAAAAACACATGTGATGGTACGTGAAAACCTCAAAATTGACCACATCGGAGTTTTCTTAATTGTACAGTAATGGCTGCAAAATGCTAAGACTTTTGAGAAATTTATAATCTTCTCACTCTGAATAGAAGTTTTAGATTCTATGGAAAGATACTTTTGTTTCAAGAAGTAGGAAGATATGGCTGCTACTCTAGTTTGTGTTAGACGAGTGAAGCAACAAGCTTGTTGCAGTTTTAGGAGACTTTACTTTGGAACAATGCACTGAGCTGCAAGGTAGGTTTTCTTCCATGTTTTTGTCTTGGCAGTACTTGTGGTTTCTGATGGCCAAAAATTAATATATCCTATGATATGCTGATGTCCTAAATGTCTAAATATGAGATTTTAGCCCGCAATCCCTCCTGGATGTGTGTCCATCGATCCCAGCCCACAATTTCGAAATGGTGGAAAAACCAAGACCCCAGCACACAAGTCTCGAAGACTGTCGTTTGTTGATTAATGTTCTGCGCAAATTTTATACAAAAAAAGAAAAAAGCACAACTCTTAATGGACTTTTCTTCCTATTTAGGAAGCTAAAGAAAATCGCTGTCAGTTTGTCATATAGAAATTGCTTCCACAGGGATCAAATGGAGTTTTCTTCCCTAGCCTCTTTCTAGATGGGAAAATTTATGGAAGTTCAAAACTATATATGGAGTCTCCAATATATATATATACTTGTTCTGTATTAAAGCAGTAAGGATCCTTACTGTATTAAGAATAATCAAATAGCATCAAAATTAACATCGCTAAAGGAGAAACTGTTCACTTTCACGTTCTCAGGCTTCCGTTGGCAATCCTCCATTTTTTAGTACAACAAGCTTGGTTTCTAGATTTACTTGCATAATGTGCCTGCATGCCTATACCACCACCATTAATAGTATGACATGGGAGCTTCTAATTAACGTTGCTAATATGTGTGAGTGTGAGTGTGTGTTCAAGTTTGTACAACTTCTCCAAGCATGGTTGCACTTGAAACTTTCATTTCAAAAGATCACCATAAGATCAGTGGCATTTAATTAGTGCAATGCAGAAACTGGGACAGCCAGAAAACAAGAGATCAAACGTTTTATTCTTGGAATGGGATGGACAATGGTCAAATTGTCCAGTTTTTAAGAATATAAAATCCAACCAAACCAAATTAATTTTCGGTTGAAAATAAAAATCCAAATTTTTTAGTCCAAATGAAACCGACAATCACCCTTACGTGACAAAAGCCATAACCAATGAAAATGGAGTGAACACTGCGAGCATGGAATGTTGTTTCTATGATGTGTCACCTCAACCAGTCACCGGTAACTGATTAACCTGATTGAAGATTGCCTCACAAAACATGTTAGAAGGTGGATCATGTGTAGCACATTTGTCCCTGCAGACATCCACTCTCCTAACAAATGACTTCGACAATGACGATGAAGTATACACTGTCAAAATGGCAATAATGTTCACTCACATGGAATTCCCACCAAAAACATTTTCTTTTACGTGTAGCTCTAGAGTTTATGCTGTACTCAGGTGACTCGCCGTGCTAAATTTTTTCTGATGTAATTATTGTGATTTTTAAAAGAGTAAGAAGAATCTCATATTTGATTGAAGTTTAATTTAATAATATAATTAAAATAATCAATAGGTAAATAAAATGAATAAAAATATTAGCAATAATGATTATACAAATAAACTATCAACATCATGCATGCTCTTGAGAATAAAAAAAAAAGTTTGTTGGAGACTCAATGTCGTTCCATTGTGGATACCGCCCCACCACTAGAAATAGCTCATCAAGACAGTTTAATTTAATGACACTATGAAAGACTACACAATGACACCAAAAGACGCCGCATAAACCTTTAGAGCAACGACCTGAAAAACAAACTAAATAAAATATTATGAAGTGACCATTTCATATTTATATTTAATCAATTAATTTAATTTAATTTAAAAATAATTTTTTTAAAAAAAAACTAATTTTAACAAAGAATGACAAATACTGTAACAACCTCAATTTAACTGAATAAAGACACATCCATGTTTATTCATGCCGATAATTTTTTTTTGTCGAAGCTAGTGATATTACTGACATCATTAGTCTCCTTTACCTAGGATCGACTAATCAGAACTAATAATTAATGCTGATATCAAAATGACCTATTGATATCATTAGTTATCCTAACCCAAATAATTAACCAACCATTTTTTCGGGTATCTTAAATCCATTGTTTAGAAATGTCGATATCAAGAAAACTCTTGACATCATTAGCCTCCTTTCAGGGATAACTAATCACGTCTTAAATGGAAATGTTGATATCAATATAACTCATTTATATCATTAACTATCCAAATATCCAGAATAGCTAATCAAATTTCGTTTTAATGTCTTACTTGTGTCTTTTCTTGATGTCGATGTTAAGGGTCCATTGACATCATTAGCTTCCCTTCAGGAGTAGCTAATCAAACTTTTCATTCATTTACTCCATTTTCTTTCATAATCCACTTATTTGCTTACTTTCATAGTAATATCCGAACAAATGATTGAATTTCCAAATATTAATATAATGTAACGAAATTATAAGTGTGGAGCACCTATCTGCTATGTTAGAAGCTTCTCCTCTGGCTCGGGTTAGTGGCTCGATAACTAAGTATCTACTGTGAATCAATTCTCTCATTGATTAGCATTATCCTTAACAGACTCAAAATAAAAATCATTATTATATTCAACTTTACCTTATCAATGTTTTGTTTTGTTCTTTAACAGAATTAGCCATATTTGTCATGTATCTTCACCATTCAAATTTCTTATTAATTATTCTCCATAAAGGTTAAGAAAACATATATAACTCTATCATCATACTTTCATCTTTATCTATCCTTATTCATTTATATTCTAACTGTACCACATATCATATTTGATATAATTTCCATGATTTATTTGACCCTACCATCATCAATTTTTTTTTGTTGGCCTTAAAAAAGAAAACATGTACTTACTAATTTATATAATTATCTTTTTACTTAGGAACCATTTTCTTTCTTTTACTTAACAATTTTTTTAATTACACTAAATTCTAAATTGATCAAATCCATTATCATTATGTAAAATAACACCAAACACTCAAAAAACTAACATTCACATCATTTATAATACAATTATAACATGATTTACACAAACTAACAAGAAAATTCATTATTCACATCTACACATGGTCAGCCACTCAAGACCCACCAATCCCCCAATTGTTTTTCATCATTTCATCATGATTTCATTCATTTCATAACCTATAATTAATGATCTTAGGGAATCAATTTTGAGATAATTTACATTTCCCTCAAATTTTCATTTAGAACCCTAATTCAATTTTGCAAGAATTCTAATGAAAATCAAGAAATCCTATTTCTAATTGACATAAACATACTTTAAACATCCTACCCAATCGTAATTTGAATTTTGAACACTAACCAGCTTATATTTTCTTCAAGTCTCCTTTTTTTCTCTCCCCTCATCTTCACTTTGTTCTCTAATTGCTCTCTTTCTCTTCATAAATCCTAACTAAACTTACTATTTTTCTTGTGTTTAATCCTTCTCTAAACCCTCCCTAACCCCCAACCTCTCTTTTCCTCTAGCATTTGCACAATAATTTCTTTCAAATTTTTCATGTTCCCTGTCATAATCTAATTTCGAACCTCTAATTTTTTTTTAATAAAAAGTGTATATTTTTTATTAAAAAATAAAAAATTCAAAAATATTTTTAGGACACGAGAAGATAAACATTCGAGCCGCAAAAAACTAAAATACCAAAAAAATGGCTAGATTGGGATGTTTTGACAAGATGAGATGAAGAAAGGAAGAAAATTGAGGTTGAAATCCAAATTTGACCAAAACTGAAAGAATTAATGAAGTCTAAGGACTTAATTAAACTTCTAATAGGTTTAATTGACTTATTTAAGGACTTAGTTGAAGAGACATTGAGTTTGAAAGTCAATTTGGTAAAAATTGGAATAATTAATTAAGTTTAAGGACTTAATTAAACTTCTAATGAATTTTATGAATTCAATCGAGGACTCAATTGAAGAAAAATCAAGTTTGGAGGCCTTATTCGGATCAATTCACAAATATTGAAAGATTAGGTACACAATTGAAACTTGAAAAACTAAATTGTTGCAATTAAGGGCTTAATTGAAAGAAGTTTAAAATATAAAGTTCAATTGAGGACCACATTGAAGAAATTTGAAATCAAAGATCACTTAGTAAAAAACACTGAAATTTAAGGTTCCAATTGAAGAGGGCTAAGGGTGAAATTGCAAGGGATCCAAAAGATTAAGGTTGATTAGGGCCATTGCAAAGTGCCAAAGGTTTAAGGACCAAATTGAGAAAAACTATAATTTCATTATTTATTGTTCTGTTCCCTAAAACAAAAGAAAAAAAGATGCACAAATACTCACTTTTTAGCCTTAATTTCTCTCTCATCCCTTTACCACACCACACAAATCTTGTGCCAATTTATATCATGGTATTTGTACTTCACTCTAAGCTAAAACTCTAGCATTTTCCTTTATTTTCTTGTTTTGACTTTAGAATGGTTAGATTTTACTCTGATAAGATAAGCACCTTCTTATCGAAGATGACCTTCCTTAAACTTTAGACAGACCAACGGACCAACGGTTAAAAAACACAACAATATCTTAGCTTATATCAAACAAATAAACAATGCAGTTTACCTTAGGTAAGGTGTATTAGGGATGATACATCCTCCCTATACACAACCAGTTTCCTTAACTAGACTTTGAGACTAGTTAGAGTTTCTAGTGATCAAAATACTAGGTAGCGACTCCATCATTTTTTACTGATAAAAAACAAGAATTAATTGTTATTTCCCTCATCACCACAAAGAAACCCCAACCCAGGAGGATGATCGCCTCAATGCCACACTTGTGCGACATTCCCCTCCTTTTTTTTTACTTGTGTCCAGCAACCGGCCCCAAGGGATAAAAGGAGAGGATGAGAGTTTTTAAAATTTAAAATTTTGCCCCACAATTCCTTTAATTCATTTCTTTGGTTATTTTCTAAACTTCTTCTAACATTTAATACCCTTCTTTGTATTAACTTGATTCAATTTTTTATTTTATTTATAATAATTTCTTGAGGCTTGCAAATAACTAGACACAAGATAACCTTAGTTATTTTTAAAATTAGTGAAAAATCCTATAGAAATCAAATAAAAAAAATATATCGGGGCTCAATATCCAATTAAATAAGTGTTGAATGATGAAATTGAAAAAACATGAACTTAAAAAAAAAAACTAAGTAAACCCAAATGAATTTTCTAAACTAGGGTTAATCTTCTTAATTTGCAATCCATGAAATTCTAAATCCAGACTCAATCAGGAAGCTCAATTCTTAACTAATTTAATGTTGAAGGATGAAATAAAAAAATATTAATTTTAAAAAGTTGCCAAAATAAATAAAAAAAGTAATAAAGATGATCAAATCTTTTAAAAAAAATTAAAAGGGGATAAAATCATACAAAAAAATCAATTTTAAAATGATCTCAAATAAAATAAACAGTAATAAAAAGAATAAGAACTAAATGGAAATCAAAGCGGAGAGAGAAAAGAAAAGAAAAAAAGATCATCGACACCAAATAAAGAGTCTATAAGCCACCTATGCCACTTAAGGATGGAACGGACGTTGAGACGATTCTATCACCGTTATGAAATGTAGTGTTTGGTCACCATGTGACTCCTCATACGTTACTTGAAGGGTATCTCCCACATACTGACACATGTTAAATCATTTTTGTTTTTAATTAAATTATATTCTTCAGTCAACTTGATTATACTAAAAAAATTATAGTGAAAATATGAAAAAGCTCCTAAATATCAATTAAAAAATATTTGTTTTTAAGAATTACTTAGTTATTTTAATGTGTTTTAAAAAATAAAAACATAAAAAAACTTTTAGCCGCTAGTTAAATAAATTTTGCTTTTAAAATAATTTAATCATTTTATTATTTTAAAATAGAAAAAACCAGGTTATTTTTTATCAATATAATAATAACTAATAATCATGGTAAAAGACCACATGCATTACCCTTAATAATGAATTCAATAATTTTTTATATGAATGATAAAATAATTATTATAATGTTTGAATTCAAAGTGTAATGTGTAATATGTCTTTTTACCGTGAAAGAATGAGCGCTATTAGTTTTTTTATATATGTAAAAAACTTACTTTAATACTTCCCATGCGTGCCGTACCCTCCCACCAAAAAATTAATAAAAATTAGAACTGAAACCAAAGATCCATTTCAGCAGCAGCAATGGCTATGCCACCACCAGCAGCAACAGCAAGAACCCTAACCCTAACCCGCCATCCTCGCTCTTCTGACCTAACCTCCCTGGTCACTGCCATAACCTCTTGTCTCGAAACCCTAAACCCACAAAACCCTAACCCTAAACACATCAATCCAACCCATCTAAACCAGTTCTCCCCTCACCTGGACACCAACTTAGTCATTGAAGTCATCAAAGAACAGCAACCCAATCCTTACCAAGCCCTCTTCTTTTTCAACTGGGCATCAAACCTGAACCCAAACCCAAATAACTACTCTCACAATCACCGATGCTATGTAGCCATCATTGACCTTCTCCTCTCTCACTCACTTTTTCCCATCGCCAAAAGCCTCCTTGAAAAACATGGCATGTTTTCTGATCTTTTAGTTAGTAAACTTATTAGAGCTTATGGGTATAGTGGGGATACTAAAAGTGCAATCTTTTGGTTTCATAAAGTGAAAGAGATTCAACAAGGGAAGTGCTTGTTTTCTTGGAATGCTATTTTGGGTGTGTTAGTGAAAGTCAATCAGATTAATGTAGCAAGGTCATTTTTTTATCAAATTGTGAATGATGCCGTTGTAAAGCCTGATGCTTCAACTTATACAACAATGATTAGAGGGTTTTGCAAAGTGGGTATGATTGAGAATGCTAGGAAAGTGTTTGATGAAATGATTTGTGAGCCTAATTTGATTACTTGCAATACCTTGATTAATGGTTATTGTAAGAAAGGTGATATGGAGAATGCAAGGATATTTTTGTGTAGGATGATGGAGAGTAAGGACTGTTTGCCAGATACGGTTACTTATAGTACTTTGATTGATGGTTATTGTAAGAAAGGGGAATTGAATGAGGCAAGGAAGTGGATGGATGGGATGTTGATTCGGGGTTGCAACCCGAATTTATGGACCTATAATGCTATTATTTATGGTTTGTGTTTGAGAGGAAATGTTGATGAGGCTAGGAGGTTGCTGACAAAGATGAGACTGAATGGGGTGAAAGAAAATGTTGCAACTCATTTGAGTATTTTGAAGGGCCTTTCCGTTGCGGGGAAGTCGGAGGAAGCTATTGGATATTTCAGCGAGATGATTAGAAAAGGAATGAAACTTGATGCAAAAGAGCATGAAGTTGTGATTACTGCGTATTGCAAGATGAGGAAACCCGATGAAGCAATTTCCCTTTTGAAGGAAATGCAGGCTAGGGGCATTAGTCGGGGTGTTGGAAGTTTCAATGCTGTGCTTAGGATTCTTGTGGAGATTGGGGAGCTTGATAAAGCAGTTCTTCTTCTTAAACAAGTGAAGAATATGGGTTGCCTTCCAAATTTGGTGTCGTATAGCACCGTGATATGTGGTCTTTGCAGGTCCCAAGGTAGGATGCAAGAAGTTGCAGATCTTGTAGATGACATGCTTCAGGATGGTTTTGAGATGGATGCAACCTTGTATAGTTGCTTAGTCGGTGGTTTCTGTGAAGCTGGCAATGAGGAAATGGCAATGCGTGCCTTTTATGACTCAATTAATAAGAATTATGTCATTAATTTGCAGAGCTTTTCATTTTTTGTCAACCTGATGTGTGGAAAGGGAAAGGTTATCGAGGCTGAACAAATATTCAAGGATATGTGTCGGAGATGCTCGTTAGTTGACGTGGACAGTTACCAGAGGGTCCTAGATGATCAATTGCATAAACACTCAGGGAGAAGATGAGAGGAAACTGATGTGGCAAGCCACTGGACCTCCAAAAGGCAAATATACCCTAATGAATATAGGAGGACAAGAAATTGCTCTTGACATATTTTTTTAAACTGAATGCTCAGAATATGCTATGCTTTCAGCTGAATCAAGGGAGAACCAAGCTGAGACATGAAGTGTTTGCAATGTCAGACTTGGAGAGAATGTGCCAGCCTCGTAGTAAAAGAATGTTGTCGCATTTTATTACTTCTGTCATGTCCTTTGCTTGTTAACATGCTCTCATCACATTGGCCTCGCTTTCCATTAGCTTATTGGTTAAAAGTGTTTTTTATCTTTAAAAATATATTAAAATAATATTTTTTATATTTAAAAATTATTTTTGATATAGTATATTAAAAAAATATAAAATTAAAAAAATATACTTTAAAAATAAATTTAAATTTTTAAAAAACATTATTTTAACCGCTTTCCTAATCATTCTTCCTTCAATCCTTCAGCAGCAGCAGCTACACGCTAAAAACCCAAGAGGCCAGTCTACAAAACCCACGTGGCATTAGATTTAAGGGATTTGACCTTGATGAAAAAGAAAAGAAAAAAGAAAAAACCCTTAAATACTTTGCTTGCTTTTTCTAAAAGAAAATATATATAGAAAAAAGAAAAGCAAGATGATGGGCCTGTTCGGAGAGACACGTCCATCTCCGGTACTTGACGGACTCTTCACCCTTTTATAAAATCCGATTAATTGATCCATTTCATTCCCGATTCAAATCCAACACCTTCCTTCTGCTATCTCTCTCCGTGTTTGAGAGAGAGAGTGACAGACAGAGGTCAAATATTTCTCTCTTATCTTTCCCTCCTTAAAACGTAGAACTCTCTCTCTCTCCTTACTCTCTCTCTCTCTCTCTCTCGCTGTCCTCTGTTTCTTCTCTCGATCTCCATTTCTTTTTTCCTTCTTTCTTTTACTCTCTCTACAAGTTTCAACTTTCTTTTCTTTTCTTCTCTCTATAAAAGGACGAAGCTCGTCTTCTTGATTAAGCGGGGGTCATTTAGTGACGATGGACGGCGGAGCATCTTATAATCCTCGCACGGTGGAGGAAGTCTTTAGGGATTTTAAAGGTCGAAGAGCTGGCATGATTAAAGCTCTTACTACTGGTACTCTTTTTTTGAGGTTTTTTTTAGATATATAACTTTTTGGAGAATTATTAAATGTGGTTTCGTTTTTTGTTGCAGATGTTGAAGAGTTTTACCAGCAGTGTGATCCTGGTTAGTTTTTGTTTTCTAAATAAAAAAATTTATGGTGAATTGTTTGGTTTGTTTTCTCGCGTTTTAACTTTTTGGTTTCTGGGAAATTTGCGGGGGAAAAGGAGAGGTCGAGTTTTTGATATGGAAAAATTCGGACCTTTTCTTTTTACTGTGGGTTACGTGGTGATTTTACCTCCTTGAAGTAAAATTTTTAAATTAGTTTTTTAAAAATGGGCTAGATTTCTTTAATCTCAGTAGTTAAATGGACGTCATTTATTTAATTGCTATTGAATTTTTGCCGCATGTTTTTGCATTTAGATTATTTTGGCTAAAGGTTTCTGTCTTTTGAACTGCATTAGTTTAACTATCCTGTAAAATTTAGCTATATTTCTAATTCGTTTTTTTAGGTGTATTTAGAATTTGTGAATTTCATTAAAAAAAAAAAAACATTCTTTAATATCTTGACTGAAGGAAGCAGACAAAAATGTAGCTTTATTAATCATGATTGCTGTATGCATTCCTTCTGTTAATAATGACAGATGCTGTTATTGGCGGATAAGCTATGTTTGCCTGTTCATTTTGACAGTTTTAGTGGAAGTGAAAGTTGACTTGACAATTTTTATTCGCGGATAAGCTATGCATACTTGTAGATAGCTGTAAAGGCACGTATTTTCCATGATTGTTGATTTGTTATTGTGTTGACAGTTGTTTGAGGTTTTACGGTGTGTATCATTAGGAAGTGTAAACAGTTTTTTTAAAATAAGAAAGGAATTGAGGATATCAGTGATTTTTAGTAACCTCGTTGATTAGTTTTGAATTATTGAATCACTATTGTCATGTTCCATAAAGCTCATAATCTGAGTGGGCTAAAAGTATGCATGTACCACTGAGGTTTTTAAATTTGTTCAAATATTTGAGTTTCTTGATTTTAATGTGCACACTCAGTCACAGTCAAGTGTTCTTGATTTTACATATCAAAACAAGTATGAATGCAACAAATCAATGTTAATGCTGAAAAAGTGTATAAAAAATGTTTTGTAATTGTGAACCAGATATGTGGCACTGGTTACATTGGAGCAGCTCATCTTTTGTAGTCATTTAAGCCTCTTTAATTAGAAAGTGGTTATCATTTACAGTTAGATGCAGAGTCACATTTTTCAAGCAAATGGGTGATACAAAAAGATGTTTTCAGGATAAGCTGCATCCACTTTGACGTAACAACCTCCGGTATTGATATGTAAAACAAGATAAGGCAGTCCTGCCAACTTACTTCTCCTGTCTAAGATATCCACATGCGGATTAGGCTTAACTGCTAGGAAGAGTGTATCAAATGTAATTAATTTAGTTGATGATCACAAATCCTAGATTAAGTGCTATAATGGTCACCTGTGCATATGTTTAATGAGTTTGAATACAATGGTGAAGAAATAAGCACGGAATTGTCCGCCTCACGTATAATGAAGCCTCAAATATCACAATTTAATTGGATGACATAAGTAGGATGTAATTTTATATGCATGGAACTGTTTGGTTGTGATAAAAGTTTAGGTTTTAAGAGCTCTGGGTGCTTATTATGGTATGTTGACAGAGATGAACATGATATCTGGATTGATTGTGTTCATTAATGCTTTGGTAGGCAGATGAATTGATTGCTTTAATTGGAACCTTTTGTTTTAATGTCCATGTATAGCTTCTCTCTTTATTCTGCTTTCTTCCTCAGTTAATCATGTTTAATTATTATTGGGTGGCCCTTTTTACATGAATTTTACCATGTTCTTTTCATCTCTGTTATAAAAAAACCCACCTTTGAATGTGTTTTTCTTTTATCGGCTTTCGAGCCTATTTGTTTTTGTGTCAAAACAACTTTTTTTTATTTACTTTTACAGTTTTTTCATGACATCTGAAAGTATTGTGTTAGATTCGATAAGATTTGTGTGATCTTCATGATTGCAGAGAAGGAAAATCTCTGCCTTTATGGATTTCCTAGCGAGCAGTGGGAGGTCAATTTACCTGCTGAAGAGGTGCCTCCTGAGCTTCCAGAGCCTGCTTTAGGTATCAACTTTGCCAGAGATGGGATGCAAGAAAAGGACTGGTTGTCTCTGGTTGCTGTTCACAGTGATGCATGGTTACTTTCTGTGTCCTTCTATTTTGGGTCTAGGTTTGGATTTGACAAAGCGGATAGGTATATTTCACTTGCACATGTGGTACAACTGTAGTGTAACTTCTTTGTGTGAGTAGCATAAGAATTTTGCTTTCAGTGGTGACTGGTCTCCATGGTTCACTTTTTTACCAATAAGAAATTGTTTTTCTGAACAACTACAACTTTTTTATTTTCTTCTTTTTAATCATGAAGAATTACTCCAACTTTTATTTTGATCAGTGGTTTGCTTTTGTCCTACTACTTTGCAAATCGATTTTGGTGTCTTTAACTCTTAATTACATGAATTAGTTAGTAATATCTTTTTTGGCATGGAATCAGGTTTGCAGCACATTGTACGGATTTGGGTATTGAAATCTTCTAAGCAAATATGTCATGAAATTCATCATGGGTTGTTTTATCAACAACCAGTCACATTAATGAATGATTCTGTGGGATTTGGTGAAAACTCATCCTCCATAAATGATATTAGTCATGTATTATGTGTTTCTTGCTTTTGAGTGGACTTATTTTATTTTAAAGCATATCAATGAAATTTATTGCTTGTAAGTGAACTTATTTTATTTTAAAGCGTATCAATGAAATTTAAGTTCTTTTTAAAAAGATTCTACACTTAAATCTTGTCAGGATTGATTTGCAGTGAAGGTGGTAGTTTTATGCTTTATTCTTGACTCCAAGAAGCATGTTTGAGTCCTGCTTCTTCGCCTAACAATGTCTCTTAACTATTATTGTTTATGATGTTTTTGTGGCCTCTCTTTGTGGATAGAATTTCTTGATTTAAGCTTTATTGTGTTTTTTAATAATATTCTTTTGGTTTTATGATGCAGAAAACGCCTTTTCAACATGATAAATGATCTTCCAACAGTGTTTGAGGTTGTGACTGGAACGGCCAAGAAACAAGTAAAAGAAAAGTCATCAGTTTCAAATCACAGCAGCAATAAAACTAAATCAAACTCTAAGGTATCAAGGACTTTGAGGCTGCAACTCTATTTGGTCTGTTATATCTGTACTGATAGGAAATCATGGTTGTCCACCTTGCAAGATTTGATGCCAAATTTTAATTATCTGCTCCTATTAAAATTAAAGATGACTCAGTCTTGTTTAATTGATTTAGCAGCTATATTATTGTTGGTATGGCAATATTGAACTATGACGCTTAGTACTCTTATAAGTTTCATAATGATAATGTTGGCAATGTATCTTGTTTGATTGAATGTGCAGCGAGGCTCTGAATCCCAAGGCAAGTTTTCAAAGGTAATGCAAGCAAAAGATGAAGACGGCGAGGGCTTGGATGAAGAAGATGAAGAAGAGCATGGAGAGACACTATGTGGTGCTTGTGGAGAAAACTATGCCTCTGATGAGTTCTGGATTTGCTGTGACATCTGTGAAAAGTGGTTCCATGGAAAATGTGTGAAGATCACCCCAGCAAGGGCTGAGCATATTAAGCAGTACAAATGCCCATCTTGCAGCAACAAAAGAGCACGGCCTTGATGAAGACTGGAGCTTGCTCTCTGTGTATTATGTATGGCATGTGGGACTGCTAACTGTCTAGTAGGTCAGGTTTGTTCTTAGTCATGTGTCCTTTATTTATCTAGGAAAACTATTTGGGTGATGAGTAGTTTGCAAAATCTGCTGTTTATTTTAACCATAAATTAGGATATTTGTTACACTTTCAGCTTGGCAACCATTTTCCCCATGATTGGGATATGAGTGTTTGTTGACGTTATGTTTATATGCAATCTGTCCAGTTCTATGAAGACCGTTTATTCTGTCCGTCTCACCTTTCAGCTTCAGCTTTAGCTTTAGCTTTGCTCTTGCCTGAATTATGGATGTCTTAAACCAGGTTCGGATCTCGGAGGACAAAAAAAAATTCTAGAAAGACGCCTCAAAGCTGGATTGTCACCAGGATGTTGGTTAAAAATTGGTTTTGTCCCAATTGCGAGCACCAGTCCTGAGTATCGCCATCGCTGGATTCAACTTGTTCTTTATTGTGCCGGCCTCTAGTCTGAATGGTACATGGCCTTATTCAATGGAGCGTGGACTTGTTTATCTGACAATATGCTCTGAAGGGGCTTCCCTTCAGAGGAAAAATCATCAGCAACTCTGAGCAGCGTTTCTTGTGTTCTCGCCATATCCATCAGCGTTTAGATTATCCTGTATGTAGTACACCTGGGAGAGCAAATGATTTTCATTTCCGGGCATTATGATTGCAAGGCAGGAGTAATAGCGTAATAAATGTGCCAAAATCTCGATGGCCTGAACTCAGTGAAGAGCTTGAAGAGGAGCAGGTGGCGAAGGAGCCACAATCCTTGTGGGAGCATTGTATATTAGTGAGTTAATCACCGAGTCTTGAAAATGTCAATTGCTCATCTCGGGCAGTATCCACTTGGGGCTGCTACCGATTGGGTCTTGCTAGGAACAGGCATGAGCTACACGAATGCATGGCTCACCATGTGCGAGTGATGGCGCCATTGGCACGTGTCAGAGTATAAAGGGGCAGAGACTAGTCGGACGCGTAAGTGCGAATCTTAGACCTAAATCAGATGCCACGGCATAAAAGTCGTTCAGTGGTTGCATGTGCTTGCAGCTCCACTTTTCATGAACGAACAATCAAAGTTTAGATTCCCCCATCTTACAATTATTGAAAACCCAACCTCAGCCCTCGGCGACCCCTCTGATCAGAAGAAGTTTCAGGCCAGCACGAGAAAAGTACCATGTCTGCCTTGCCTAGTACCTCGTCAAAACTCTCTCTCTCTCTCTCTCTCTCTCTCTCTCTCTCTCTCTATATATATATATATATATATATATATATAAAAGGAATCTTTTTTCTAGAAAAATGTTCTTGAAACACTTTTGACACGTGTGATGAACACCTTCCGGGAGTATTACAGTACTTCTAATATTATTATGGTAACATTATTTTTATATATTTTTAATTAAAAAACCTTATGGATGGTGAAACCTTTGACTGCCTGTGAAGGATGAGTGACAAATTCTAGCTCATATTTCAAGCGCACTGGGGTGTGGCGGGCTAAAAAGGGTCCTCAATTTTGCTTTTGACGCAAGTGCCCTGGCTGAGGATAATCTCAGAAGGAGGGAGAGGGAATGTACCCATTGTTTCCACCAGATTAAAAGGAAGGAAGCGTGATTATGGTTATTTTTTTAAGTATTTTTTATTTGAAAATATATTAAAATAAATTTTTTTATTTTTTAAATTATTTTTTATATGAGCATATTAAAATAATATAAAAATATTAAAAAATTATTAATTTAAAATAAAAAAATTTTAATTTTTAAAAAAATTTTTTGAAACGAAAACATATATAATTGAATGTTTATAATGATAGCAGAAACTGGATGGTCCACAGGAATTCACGTTGGCTAATGGATTTCTCCATATAAGCCCACGGTTTCATGCCCTCTTAACCTCAATAAAGTACAAAAGCTCATCTCTTTGCCCATCCATCCAATCTGCCAGACATGTAAAAAACATCATTATTTTGGATCATGTTCGGTCAATGTCATGTAAATATAAACGAATAAGTTTTAAAATGAGTTTTTATTTTTTTATTTTCAAGGAAAACCGCAACCAGCAAACTATGTTGAGAGAACTTGCACTCTTTACTAGGCAGTCTGATAAGCCCATCAGGCAGTTATTTGATCTTCTTTAACAATAACATTTTCAGGTGAGGAGACATTTTCTGGGCCTTAATTTAATTTAGCAATGGCACAAGAGGACAAAGCTAGAGCCATACCGGGTGGCTTCTTTTAGCAGTCGTAACGGATGTTGTGTAACGGGGAGACTCGTGTCAGGCAAATACATGACCTCATAATGGAAGCTTAGTCCTCACCTGCAACCGGTAATCCTTGTCCCCTCAAGTGCTCCAGGGTTCGAGCCACTAACATCAGGACGGCTTTGTCACGTCAACTGCCTCGCGGAGGTCTTGCCATATTTTGATTTTCTTTTTTTGGCTGAGGTAACAGTTAGGTTCATAAGATATGCTAGTTAAACAAGAAAATGGAGGAGTTCATTGTCTCTCCATGCATATACGGACACGAATGGTAGATTAGTGTCATCATCGGCTATGTTTATAACTCACCCTACAGAAAGTATGCATAACAATCTCTACATGATACGTATCTTCTCTTCCATAGACGAGACATCAAGATTAAAGAGACAGATACTTTACAGTTTGAACCTTTCATCTCAACTACAATGCATACGAGGTTAGGTTTGCTAAAACAGGCATTATTCATGCTCAAAGTAAATGTAAAGTTGGAAGCACATAGAGAAAGGCCTTGTTATTACTGCACATAAGTTTACATTGATTTTGCAATGATTTCCACTACAATTAACAGGGAAGCAGAAAGGAAAACAAAAGAATTTACATTGATAAACCATCTTGGCAAGCACGCCAATAAAGACACGCAGGATAGAAGTAAAAAAAAAATTGTAAGGATTTCAAATGGAAAAGGTGTCTCCTCTCCTGTTGCTCTGGAGTCATGAGGTCAAGCTCTCTCTGTTCTTAGCAGACAACCGTTTCAAAAACTCGTATGTTGTGATCATGGTTGTTGCAGACATAGCCATTGAAACCCACCTTGGTCCCAGACCTCTATAACAAGCTGCAAAACCACCTTCCTTCACCAAATTCTTAACTGTTTGCATAACTGTCAATGGCCTTGTTCTTCCATTTTCCTCTCCATCCAAAACCTGCAAGCGTGTCTTAATTGTGTCAAGCGGCATAGTAATCATAGCCGAAACTCCACTAGCCATGGCTGCACAAACTCCTTGTACTGCCACCATTTCCTTTGAAATAGGCGTATAACCACTACCCCCACCACCATTTACAGCATTCTCATCTTTTTTATTGGCATAGCAACCGATACAGCCCCAAACAAGCCTATGAGCCACAGAATAAGACGCCCACCAAACTGCATTAGATGGTGCATAAGTCAATATTGATATCCCAAATCCTCTATACAACCCTCTGGGACCATCTGCATTCAAGATCTTCCTAAAGCCATCGATACCATTCATGTACCTACAAGGACTTGAACAGGGAATCATATTCTTGCTACTCTTGATACTGCTAGCGTTACAATCTTGAACCATGAGTCTTTGGCTCACAACATCAATTGGGGTCCAAACTAGCTGTGCAGCCATGGCAGAACTCAACCCAGCAGCAGCATTAGCAATAGCTGTTGCAGTAGTATCAGAACACCCTAACCTAACAGTTGCAGTCCCAACACTGCTCTTGGTAATCTCAAGTGCTGTCATGTAAAGTGCTCGAGCTGGGATTGTACCCATCAAAGAAGTACCAAAGCCCCTGTAGAATCCTCTCACACCTTCATGGTTCATAATTGACAGTGACAATTTGAGAGACGAAATTTGAGTAGGCAAAACCTGTTGCCTAGTCTTTAAAACAACAATAGGGTAAAGAGCAGCTGATACGCCTGAAAATAAAGCTGCTCCAAAAAAGAAAAACTTGGACTTGTCAAGCATATGCCAATCTATATCAGCTGGTAGATGAATCTCTGACGCCGAATTATCCTCGGCAGCACTCAAACTCATCTTAGCCACTTTTAAAACACTAAATCATCAATCAAAAGACAAGCCCTTTTTGCTCAACTAGCTAAAAAGTTATGATCTTTAGAAACCAATAAACAACTAATTTGATAAGAACCCCACTAAAATAAACTAAACCCAGATCCAAAAAGCCTCAGTCTTCACTATTTCAACTACTAATTGGCGATACGATTATGTATATTAAAAAAAAAACAAATCTGAAGTAGAAAAGGAGAAAGATCGAATCTAGAAGAAAAATGAAATTGAAATATTAGGAAGATATTTAAGGGTTAGGTATAGCAAGAGTTAAAGAGTCTAGAGATTGGAAGTTGGTTCGACTTTGTTGGGTTTTTTTCTCCTTCTATGCCAACATATTTCAGACCAGATTTGGATCACCATAAAAGGGTCAAAAACAGATAAAACCCAAATCAATAAAGATAGTGGTGATATCAAAATCTTACCAGAAATCTTATGATTGTTTATCTATTCTTCACCGCTTCGCCACTTGGAAAATAAATAACAAGAACCCAACTTGATAAAATACATGCAATAAAGAGAGTGAAAGATGATCACAGACAGAAAATCAAGAGAGAAAGGAAGAGAGAAAGAAAGAGAAAGTGGATAAATCGCAGAAAGCGAAATGAGAGAGAGAGAGAGCGAGAGTGCAGACGTTAATTTAACGGAAAGGGGAAGACAAGAGTATGGATTTTAGAGAGGGTTTTGCGGATCGAGGGAAGTGTACACGTGTCTGTTACCATTTCGAGGAGTACAGGTCACAGATTAGATAATTTGCCTTTTTTTTTGCTTGCTGCTGGTGGTTCAAGCTTAGGAAACACTTGTAGGAACAGTTATAAGAGGAAGGAACGGAGGCCCTCCCTTTGTTTTCCTCCCTGTTTTAATCGGATCAGATTGAGATCTTGGTTCAAAGTTCAAGTTCAACTCTGTGGGTGTTTTAGCATGTAACGCCTTTGCCTTGGGCTACCTGAATCACTGCCGCCTCTGCTTTTTTGCTCCTTGGTTTGGAGCTGAGATGTTGTGTGTTTTTTAAAATGATTTTTTTATATATAAATATATTAAAATAATAATTTTTAGATTTTTTATTTTTAATATTAACATATTAAAAATATCATAAAAATATTAATTTGATATTTTAAAATAAAACATACTCTTAAAATCAATTAAAAAAACAAAAATTACAGCAATTCCAAATACTCTTTCATCAACAGCACCAAATATCCAATTCTAACTTTTGTTTTAGTTTCCTTTTTCTTTTTTAATAACCCTAAACCTTCTATATTTTTTCATTTTACTTTTATTTTTTCAAAAATTATACTTTATATTTTAGATCAACTTAATTTTTTTTAATTTTGATAATATATATATATATATATAAAAGAGCAACACTTGGCATGTATGATTAATCTCATGTTCATCACAAATCACCTCTCAAAACTTGGCCCCAATATGGTTTCCATATTTACCCCTCTTGAATGTGAAGGATTTCTCTCCTTTTGGGCCTTTGGTACCGAAGCTCGCACCTTTTTGGGGGTGATGAAATGGGTTTTTCGTGGGATTTGAAGGAGAGAGAGGTAATTGAGGATGAACAAACGGATGAGAGGAT
>Ga0325402_1001101_pt1 | contig 21330 bp, 16 predicted proteins | sample PopdelMetagenome_22_FD_207212 | JGI IMG/M metagenome (GOLD analysis project Ga0325402, IMG submission 207212) | Populus deltoides microbial communities from Bellville, Georgia, United States - Xylem-PdKOR-R3 | ecosystem: Host-associated > Plants > Phyllosphere > Stem > Wood/Secondary xylem...
TTCTGAACAAGCCCATTCAATGCTTCTTTAAGCTTCTTTGCCCTATCTCTTGTGATTGGCCCAATTGGCACCTCCAATGGGTCGTTGGCATGATAACGCTTGGTGTTGGGCTGATCCGCATCAAGTTCACATCAAAGGATTACATTCAAGAGAGCATGAGTCATTGTATAGTTCATTGGTTTGGTATACATGGTCCCAATAGGTGCTCTCCATATGTTCTGAACAAGCCCATTCAATGCTTCTTTAAGCTTCTTTGCCCTATCTCTTGTGATTGGCCTAATTGGCACCTCCAATGGGTCGTTGGCATGATAACGCTTGGTGTTGGGCTGATCCGCATCAAGTTCACATCAAATGATTACATTCAAGAGAGCATGAGTCATTGTATAGTTCATCGATTTGGTATACATGGTCCCAATAGGTGCTCTCCATATATTCTGAACAAGCCCATTCAATGCTTCTTTAAGCTTCTTTGCCCTATCTCTTGTGATTGGCCCAATTGGCACCTCCAATGGGTCGTTGGCATGATAACGCTTGGTGTTGGGCTGATCCGCATCAAGTTCACATCAAAGGATTACATTCAAGAGAGCATGAGTCATTGTACAGTTCATCGGTTTGGTATACATGGTCCCAATAGGTGCTCACTCTGTCTCCGCAACAATGAAGATCACAACCATTTGTTCTTTGAATGCTCCTATACTAAAGCAATATGGTGGGATGTTTGTGACAGATGCGACATTCCAAGAATGATAAAAGGGTGGGATGAATGGATTCAATGGGCCACTATCACTTGGCATGGCAAAAGTTTCGTCAATTTTTCTTGTAAACTAGGTTTCGCAACTACAATGTATTATATCTGGCAAGAACGAAATGCAAGGATCTTTGCAAGAATGTCTAGAACTTTGAATTTGGTCTTTGATCAAATCGAATGTATCATTCGCAATAAGCTTGATTTGATGAGGAATGTTCTACCAACAGATGAAAACATAAGGATCCAAAGAGCTTGGAGGGTAAATAACATAGACTCTTAATTTGATATTTAGCTGGTTGTATTGGTGTCTCTAACAAGTCTAGTTAGGTCTCAGTATGTTGTTCGGTGGCTAGCTTGTAGCCATTTGTTGTTTTACGTTTATGTTCACATTGTAAATCTGGGGAATGCCCCTTATAATCTTTGCATCTTTTTCTTTTAATACATTTGTCAACTTACCCAAAAAAAAAAAAGTCATTGTACAGTTCCTATACTTCTAGTGCCAAAGAAAGACCATACTTGGCGAATGTATACTAATTACAGAGCCATTAATAATATCACTGTAAAGTATAGACATCATATCCCTAGATTAGATGATATGTTAGATGAATTGTATGGTTCTAATTTGTTTTCAAAAATTGATTTGAGAAATGGTTAAATTAAGATGAAAAAAGGTGATGAATGAAAAACTGCTTTTAAAACTAAATATAGTTTGTATGAATAGTTAGTTATGACCTTTGGACTAACTAATGCACCTAACACCTTTTATGAGTTTAATGAATCAAGTTTTATATGCATTTATTGGTAAGTTTGTGTATTTCGATGATAAACTCTTTTATAGTAAAGGATTAAATGAGCATATATGACATTTAAGATAGGTTCTTGAATTGCTTAGAAAGAAATCCTTGTATGCTAATTTACAGAAGTGTGACTTTTGTATGGATAAGATCATATTTCCTGGTTATGTTGTTAGTGTAAAGTGCATAGAGATGGATGGGGCTAAGGTTAAGGTTATACAAGAATGACCTATGCCTAAATCAATCATAGAAGTTAGGAGTTTTCATGGTTTAACTAGTTTTTACAAGAGGTTTGTTAAAAAATTTAGTACATTAGTTGCCATTGACTGAAATAATTAAGAAATTAGTGGGATTCAAATGGGGTGAAGAACAAGAAAATACGTTTAATTTATTGAAATCAAAATTAATTTTGGCACATTTGTTATCTTTACCTGATTTTAATAAAGCCTTTGAGATTACATGTGATGCTTCAGGAATATGTATTGGCTTGTTCTAATGGAAGAGAAACGACCCATTGCTTATTTTAGTGAAAAACGTAATAGTGCAACTTTTAATTATCCAACTAATGACAAATAGTTATATATATTAATAAGGGCATTGGAAAATTGACAACATTATCTTTGGTCAAGGGAGTTTGTGATACATACGGATCACCAATAATTGAAACAGTTGAAAAGCCAAGGTAAGTCAAATAGGCGACATGCCAAATGGATTGAATTTATTGAGACATTCACATATGTGATTAAGTACAAGGTTAGAAAAATATGGTTGCAGATGCCTTATTACGAAGGTATGTTCTTCTTAATACTCTCTGAATACTAAATTGTGAGGATTTAAGTATATTAAAGAATTATGTCCTGATGATAATGATTTTGGTAACATATATGTTGAGTGTAGAGTTTCGGCCAAGGACAAATGTTTTAAGCATGATGGATTTTTGTTTAAGGAGAATAGATTATGTGTGTCTAAATTATTTTATACGTGAATTGCTTGTAAAGGAAGCTCATGGGGGAGGTTTAATAGAGCATTTTGGAATTGCTAAGACTTTAGAAGTTTTAAATGAATATTTCTATTGGCCTAACATGAAAAAAGATGTGCAAGGAATTTGTGATAAATGCATAACTTGTAGACATACTAAGTCTAGAGTAAAGGCTCATGGGTTATATATACCTTTATCTATTCCTAGGAAATCTTGGGTTGATATTTCTATAGATTTTATCTTAGGTTTACCTAGGTCTAAGAAAGGAAGAGACTCCTTATTTGTTGTTGTGGATAGATTTTTTAAAAATGCACATTTCATTGCTTGCTATAAAACTGATGATGCGACAAATATCGCAGGTCTTTTCTTTAGAGAGGTCATTCGGCGGCTACATGGTGTCCATAGGAGCATTATGTTCGATCGAGATGTTAAGTTTTTGAGTTACTTTTGGAAGGTTTTATGAGGTAAGTCAGGGACTAAACTTTCATTTTCTACTTCTTGTCATCCACAAATAGATGACCAAACTGAAGTTGTAAACAAGACTTTAATTCAATTATTAAAGGCTATCATTTAAAAGAATCTTAAAAATTGGAAAGATTGTTTACCTTATATTGAATTTGATATAATTGTAATGTGCATTCTACTGCTAATTATTCACATTTGAGATTGTTTATGGTTTTAATCCTTTAACACCATTCGATTTGATTTCTTTACCTATTGATGAAAGGGTTAGTCTTAATGGTGATAAAAAAGTATAGGTGGTGAAGGACTTAAATGCAAAGATTTGGCACCAAATAGAAAAAAAGAATGAAAAACATGCATTCAAGGCTAATAGAGGATGGAAATTAGTAAGGTTTGAACCAAGTGATTGTGTTTGGGTGCATATGAGGAAAGAAAGGTTTTCTGAACAAAATAGATCTAAATTAATGCCTAAAGAAGATGTTTTTAGATCATAGAGAGGATTAATGACAATACATATAAAATAGATCTACTAGGTGAATATGGTGTTAGTGCTACATTTAATATTGCTAATCTCATTTTTTTTAATGTAAGCGATTATTCGATGTAAAATTCTTTTGAAGAGAAAGGGAATAATGCTACCCAAGCAACACCAAAGGATCCATTGGAGGTTCCAGTTGGTCCAATAACAAGGCTAAGGGTTAAGAGGTTCAAATAGGCTTTCAATGAGCTTCTTCAAGATACATGGGCTGAGTTGGACTTCAAGAGGGTAATAAATAGTGAACAACAAGTCTTGATTAATCTGATTCATGTTTAGGAAGGGCTTATTGGTGGAACCATGACCATTACACAAGAATTGGGATACGAAAACTCAAATCGGATAGTTTGCCCTTGTGATACTGTTTTGATCATAACCGGAGCTAGATGTTGAATTTGGATGTGATTCTAGTTGGGTTGGAAACTAGACTTTCATACATTTCCAATGATATATGGCACATCTTCTAATTCATTACAACGAGAGAGAACCATTTGTTTGAAGTTGGGTTTTGATGCTGCCAACAGATTATGAGAAAAATTGACCTTGTCTTATTTTAATTAGTTGGGCTATTGATCTATCTTTGTTTCATGCAATAATACTTGTTTAAGTTTTAGACTTGTTTATGTTATTTATTTTAATTAGTTTGGGCTAATTTTAGCTTGGTTTGAGTATTATTTAAATTGAATTTATGTGTGATCCATTAGGGAAACTAGGGTTACTTAGCTTTCTAGTATAAGTAATCTTTTTGAAGAATATTGAAAAAAATGAATTTTACAAAATAAAAATATTGCCTTTCTTGATTCTTGATTGGACTTCAACTCTTCAAATAATTGATCAATCTTTGCTAGTGATTTTATATTTTTTTTGCTCATCTCCAAGTCTAGCCATTGTGATTGAGTGGTTTATAGTCTTGTTGACTTAAAGCAAGTTTTCCATTATGATAAATTCAATTTCATACTCAAACTTGGATTAGATAGATTTTAAATTCACGAATTTCATTAAGTTCCGCTAGGTTTCGTATCAATAAGTTTGCAGGTATTTGTAGCTGGTTGCTTTAATCTCTCTCTCTCTCTCTCTATACACACACACATATATGTTCCATGTTTCTGTCTTAATTGGAATCATGAACTCCTTGAAATAGGATGCTGAAAGAAATGCCTGAACACCATTTCGTCTTTTTTATTTAGGGTGTGTTTGAAAATATAGTACAAAATGTGTTATTAAAAATTTTGAATTTTTTTGTTTAATTTTTTATATATATTTTTAAATCGTTTTAATATGCTAATGTCAAAAATAATTTTTTAAAAAAATAAATTTTTTTTATTTTGATATATTTTTAAATAAAAAATATTTTAAACCATGACCGCTGCCACAATATCAAAATTGATGGAAGAATCAACATTCATGTTTGGTTATGCATCAGGATTGCATACATTTGCATCGGTACCCTACACAATACGCTGTGATGCAACAAAAAGTACATTTTTTATTTCTGTCTTTTTTTTTTTACGTTGTAAAATGCGAAGAAGGAAATTAAAAGAAAATGGATACAAGGATAAGCAACTTTGAAATGTCATCTGCATGGTTTATCACCGCAAGTGAATTTGGGTTTTATGACTTCATGTTTTTGTGTGTTTATATTTTCTATATTTTGATGGCTAGAAGAAGAGAAAAAAATGAGTTAAATGAGAGAATAATTTTATACAACATCTTATAATTTATTTTTATTTTTTAATAAAATTTATCATTGTCTCGTATATAAAGTAGATCTAAGTTGTAGAAACATATATACTTTTATATGATTTGTTTAATTTTTTTTTATATTTATTCAATATTAGTTTGAGATTTTAGAGCTCTTCAACAACAAATAATTTAGCATTTGGCAAAGTTGACGTATAGTTTAGCAGCCAGAGTTGATTCAACAATTGTTGTCTTGGCTCTGGGACTCGATTTGCGTGGTAGATTCTGGCTAAAGTTGATTGAAAACATTTCTTCTGTATATATATATATATATGTTTCAAACAACTGTGCTTTCCACCCCCTAAATCTGTGTCTTATTATGTGATCTTTTGTAAAAAGTTTTCAATGGTGCTGTCTGTCTTCTCATTGTTGTCAAACTCAACTGTTCAGCATCCAAATGATCTATTATGGTCACATTTCTAAGTAAAATCTGTTAAAATAGCCTTAGAATAAGGACATGTAAAGAAAAGATGGTACCTGTCTTCACCAGCTTGATCACTAAGAAAACAACAACCATTGGTTCTACCCTTCATATTTCGCATGACCTCTGCTGTCAGGCGAATAAGCACTGGTTGCTCCTGATACGCATGGTTGATGTGTTCCACTGACCAGCAGGAAGAAGTACGTACCCAGTGCCGTTTAAATATCCAGTCTGGATGACCTGACCAGACGCCAAATGCATGGAAAATAAGGAGGGCAACAATTCATGGCAAGCAAACACTGGAATATCACAATCCATAAATGCTTGGTCCTGTGGTTCAAAATTCACTGTCTTTATAGGAACACACGTGTGCAGTCAAGAATGCAGCAACTGTGGACTACATGCACCTTTGTGGTCCGCACATATACCTAGAACACCCAATTTGGGGCTCTGGTCTATTGATGGGTCATCTTCTCCTGTGCCCAGTCCCTACCATATCTCTTTTTTTGGTTTAAAACAATCTTTAATAACACCCTCCCGTGTCAGCATGGTGGTCTTGGTTTCAAATTTTAAATTAAAAAAAATTGAAGTATACCTTCATAATAACCAAATCAACTCCGTAATATTACTGTTAGTTTTATAATGAAAATTTATTTTCTTTCTTTCTTAAAAAAAACCCCACAGAGATATGCCTATCATTTGTGATGACTTCAAAGGAGATATTCTAATCTTGTGCTCGAATAACAAAAACTTAAATTTTCATCAAGTTAAAAATTGACCTATCAATTTAAATTAGATTAATTTTAAATTAATTTTTTTACATTTAATTCAAGACAAGGAACAATTTAAAAGCATCAATTTAAATTAGATTAATTTTATACTAATGTTTTTTACATTTAATTCAAGACAAGAAACAATTTAAAGATTTCAAGTCAACTTAGCAGAGGTTGGACTAATAATAAAGGTCTTTGGCTTAAGATTAAGTTCAGGGTTTGAATCTTATTAGCTATATTTTCTTGCGGTCATGCCTCATAGTATAAAAAACTAGTGATTTATCCTATTCTTGTGTGAAAAATTTCTGTTGGCAAGAGTATAAAAGCCTAAAAATTTAGTTAAAATACATGCAAATTGATGAAATATATTAATTACAAATAAAAAGACTATATTTAATTATAATCAACAACACAGCACACTAACGACAATACCATTATTCATTTAAAGGAAATGCACAGAAGGGTATTACTAAATTTTCATCCCTATAGACTCCATGCAAATCCACTTAGACCCTTAAATTTTGGGATCAACTGTAATGCAAGAATTGATGTTTCCAAGAATTTTCATTTTTCCACAAATACTTTAATGGCTCAATAAAGCTAATTACGGGCAAAGAACACTTTTTAAATTAATTTTTGTAAATGAAAAATTACTCTTATTTTTTCTAAGATTTGAACCAAATTTCACTTTTACTTTGTAATTTTAGAAATTATACTTTACATATAAGGTTTTTTTAATTAAATTTTGGCTCAATTTATAAAGGATTATCAACTATATAATTTCTAAAACTACGAAGAGAAAGTGAACTTGCATTTATTGGATATTATCATATGTATGGTTGCCTAGAAGAAAAGGATAAAAGAAAAACATGAAAAGTGAGAGAAAAAATTGGGGCTGAAACTTTTTGGAAACAAAAGAGTTGAAATTGGAAAAAGTTAAAGTAAACTGTAGGAATCTAAGTTGAATATTTTGAAAATCTTAGGGACTAAAATATAGTTTGGAGCTCGGAGTTCGGAGGAGATAGCGAGAGGCCGAGTGCTGAGAAGAGAGTTCAAATAGAACTCAAAAAAGGGGATTACTGGTTAACGTGAACCAAGCAAAAGAAAAGAAAGTTCCTCTTGTTTTCCTTTATATATATATATATATATATATATATTCTCCACCACCTAAAATATAATCTTTCCTTCTATATCTTTCTCTCTTAGATATCTTGCCTTGCCTATTTTTAGTACTTCTTGCCCTTTTATCCACACCTTTTCACTTAAGAGACACAACAAGCTTACATTCTCTGTCTGGTCCCTTGTTTTGGGCCGAACTAGTGAGGTGGGAATTCATTTTTTAGCTCTGTATGTTATGTTTTTCATTTGAATTTTGATTACTGTATGGACTTGGCTTACTGTTTTGATACCATCGGTGTTTTCTTGAATACTTGAATGTTTTTCTTGTTTTCTTGTTTAATTTGGTGTCTGTTTCTTGATTAGGAGATTTTGGCTTTTTCTTTGTTGAAGTAATCATCTATCTAGTCTTTAACGGTGCTTTCTTGTCAGCCAACTTCAGAAGTTAATTCAATATAGACAATAAATCTTTAGAGGAATATGAAATCCATGGAATGGCCAAATATAAATATGGATCATGATTACTGAACAAATTCAGAGTTTCTTGATAGACATGATATATTTTTATTGGATCTTCTCGTGCTTATTGAACTTAGATGCTTAAAATCTAAGAAATAGCTATTGAATGGGGTTTACAGTTGCATAAAATAGGGTTGAAATTTGGATGTGTGTAAGCTATGTTTAAGTGCTTTTAGGTTTTTAAAGGCTAAAGCCCTCCTCCATCTGCATCTCTAGGATCCCTTTTCAAGTTGCCTAATATTACCTTGCAATCATCTTCTTTGGGAGACAATTCTAACATGGGGGGTGAAACTTGATCGATTCTGACAATCTCTTGATGAGCAAACGGACCCAAGGTGTTCTTTTAAGATTTACATAGCTTTCTGAAAGGACCTCTCGTCCCTATTATAAGTTTTGAACCCAAGGTGTTCTAAGGATCTCTAGTATCCGGTGGCTGATTCTTATTTATGATTTATCATGTGTTATAGTCATTAGCATGCGTGTGTTAATCTCTTAATTTTGATTAATTCGTAAAATTTTACATCTTGATGTTCTATATTGAGAGATTAATTGCAGGTGCTTTCCTTATTTCATTGAAAAATAATGCTAGGAGAAAATACAGTTAATCCTGAAGGAGAATTCAAGATCAGTTTTGGTTATGAATGCAATGCCCATAACGGTTGCTCTTGCATGGTTCCTAGTGGATTTGAAAGTCTTCCTGGAAAAATCCCTAAGAATAGCAGCTTCTCTCGCTTGTCTGGTGCTGCCTTAAGTGCGAATGCCACATTAGCCAACACAAATATCTGCAATGGTGTAATAGGGGCAGAAATACTTCCCAGCTGGGATTCCCCTAATTCATTTCGTAGGATTCCTTCATCACCAACTCTTTCAAGGTTGGATGTATTATCATCTTCTCTTCAAAGCAGTATGTCAAACCTAAGTTGTAGTCCACCCACCCCAAGTCCACCTGAATATGATTCTTGTTCATTTAGATCCATGAGTGCTCCTTCTAGAAATGAAGGTTTTCTTAATGCAATGGAAGTTCAAGTGGCAGGTGGAGCTGCTGGTGAAGACAGGGTTCAAGCTGTCTGTTCTGAAGAAAATGGCTGGCTCTTTTGCGCAATCTATGATGGCTTCAATGGAAGAGATGCAGCTGATTTTCTGGCTGGGACATTATATGAGAACTTCATACATCAGACTAGATTATTAGATTGTGACTTGAAGCAGGATGTTACCGGAGCTTCGAATGTTTTCTATCCGCACGGTCCCTTTCAACATGCTTTCAAGGGAGCTAATAATAGTCATGTAGAGAAACCACCGACAGGAATTTTTGATAAGAACAATTCAAGTATAAAAAAGTCCATTAATAATGCTCTAGTTCATGATTCATCTGATTCATTTAGACAGGGGATGCTAGATAGCCTTCAGCGTGCCCTTAGTCAGGCTGAGAATGATTTCTTGTACATGGTAGAGCAGGAAATGGAGGATCGCCCTGATTTAGTATCTGTTGGTTCATGTGTCTTGGTCGGCCTTCTTCACGGGATGGATTTGTACACACTTAATCTGGGTGATAGCAGAGCTGTATTGGCAACATACGATGAGGGCAGCAATATGAAGGGCTTTGGGCGAATAAAACCTATCCAGATCACTGATTCTCACACTGTAGATAATGAACTTGAAAGAAGTAGAGTGTTGTCTGATCATCCCGATGACCCAGCAGTGATTGCAGGTGGAAAAGTTAAGGGAAAACTGAAGGTCACTCGAGCCTTGGGAGTTGGATACTTAAAAAAGGTTTGTAAAATATTCATTCAATTTATCTCCATAATCAAGTTAGCAATGACATTCCAAAAGAACCATTGTACATGTACCTGAAATTCTTACTCTATTTGTAATGTTTGCCTTTTCTTTTTCATGCAGAAAAACCTAAACGATGCATTGATGGGTATTCTACGAGTTCGTAACCTCATAAGCCCTCCATACATTTCTACTGAACCATCGCTGAATGTGCATAGGATATCAAAATCAGATCACTTTGTTATCTTTGGCAGCGATGGTTTGTTTGATTTCTTCAGTAATGATGAGGCAGTAAAGCTTGTGCATTCTTACATCATGAGCAACCCAAATGGTGATCCAGCAAAGTTTCTACTAGAGCAGCTTGTAGGGAGAGCTGCTGATTGTGCAGGTAAATTCCTTGATACCACATATGTCCTTCTTATTCCAATTTATTCGTTATAAATTCCCCAACAATTTAGCATTGCTATTGCAGGTTTCAGCATGGAAGAATTGATGAATATTCCAGCAGGTAGGAGGAGAAAATACCATGATGATGTGACTGTAATTGTGATTATTCTTGGAATAAACCAGCGCACCTCAAAGGCATCAACTTGGGTGTAAGTTTTATGGGACTGTTCTCTGTCTTGCAATAGAGTATTTGGTTGTCTCTATTCTGTAGTTATAGGTTTCAAATTGTACATATCTGATGCAAAGAAACAAGATATATTTTCTTTTATTTTTTTATGATCTCAGAATTAGCACGAGTGTTTTTTTTTATTTTTTTTATTCTTTGAACTGTGCATGAGTGTCTAAAATTGGACTTTTTATATTTTCTTTTGGTCAAAATGAATTGGACTTTTCCTATAAACAAAAATGAAAGGAAGAACAAAAACTTTCTCATCAAAATAATCAGTCTGTATATTTTATTAGAGACCCATTCGTGCTATATCAGAGGTTCCCTTTAAGATTAAGAATCACTTTCGAAAGGATGGTCCAGCATGGTTGCACTTCCTGTCTTTTCATGTCAATTCGATCCCACTAGTTTTTGCTCCCGTCTTCTTTTTGGTTTCTCTGCCTTGCAAGCTTCTGAAAATGGAACTACTATTATTAACATGCTTCTGCTTTTCGTGTTTTTTGAACTTTATTTCACTGGTTTCTGCAAGCTCTTAGGCCCACAAACAAACGCTCCTCTTTTAATCACACAAAGTAGTTGCTTTAGAATCTTAAAAACTCGGATTGCCGATGATTGTGGGATTGAATTCTGCCTTCTCTCATGCTGCCTTTTCATCTTTATGCAAAGAAACATGAAAACTACTGAGCATTTTATATTATTGTCAAGACAACAAGCAAAATTAACACAAAATCCTGCAGAATAAAGTCACCACACACAAGTTATATTTTGAAATTTTATTACTTAATATTTTCTTTAATAAAAAAATCAATATTACAAATTTTCTAGGCTGCTTATATACTAAGAAAAATGTTCTGAAAAAATATTGAGTTTTAAACTAATCCTAAATCAATTAAGAAAATATTGTATATTCTAAATTGTAATATCTAGGTCTCATTTGAAGGATTGATTGGTTACGAAATTTTAACATTATAGAAAACAAGATTTTTAAAATCTTTGAAAATTTTTTAGCTTGCAAAGCATTATATCAAAAGTTATACCAATATATTAGAGGAAAATTTTATACATCAATTTTTTTAGATGAGAGAAAACTCGTCATCGAAGTTTAAATTACTGTCTTAATTTTAAAAATATCCAATTAAAAAGTTACCAAATCTTTACATATTCAACATTTTTATTCATACCTACTAGAAACTTCATCATAATGTTAATTAGGGTATGTCATGTTAGTATACAGAAATATGCAAAAAAAAAAAATTAAAATTAAAATATCATAAGAAATGATGAAGTTGAAAATAAATAAAGTAAAATGATCAAAATAAAAAAAAATGCATGGTTTATTGAACAATGTTGTACATTTCAAGTTTTAGGGGAGAGCAAAATAAACAATAGCAAATAAAGTATTAACAAAAAACTAAAGGGGGAGGGGTCCATAATATACATCTCTGTACATTATACTATTTATTTTAATAGTGTTTTTTTTCTAATTTATATATTTTTTAAAATTTTAATTTCATCATTTAATATTAGGTTTATTGAGGAATGAGCTATATATTTTTTTCATTAATTGTTCTATGAGATCATCCCATATTCATGACCCGAACTGCAAGTTTAACAGGTTGACTCGGTTGACTCAATTTTTTTTTCATTTTTCCAATTGATTTTTTTTTCTTAGTTACATCCCTCGACATTAGGTTGATTGGAAAATAGACTTCGTGATTTGTTTTGATTTGTCTTCTATGATGTTATTTTCATCTCATGACTCAGGTCATAAATTCAACAGATTACCATTAGTTGAATTGGGTTATTTTTTTGTCAATTTTTAATCAATTTTTTTTTTAATTTTATCTTTCAAAACTGAGTTGATTGAGAATTGAGTTTCATAATTTGTTTCAATTTGATCTTTATTAGACTATCCTAGTCTCATGACTCGGATCGTAAGTTTGACAAGTTGACTTGAATTATTTTTGTCTTTCTTTTATTTTTTTTTCAGTTTCATCCTTCAACATTGTGTTTATTGGAAATTGAGTTTCGTAATTTGTTTTGATTTGCTTTTTATAGGGTTATCATGATCTCATGACTTGGTATGTGTATTGGCAGGTTAACCTGGGTTGACCCGAATCGATTCAATATATTGTTGTTTCATTGTTTATTAAAAAATCTTATCTTAAATATTTACTTTGACCCAGACTATGTTTTTACCAGTTATCTAAGTTACCTTTGAATTTGTCAAAATGATCAAGTCACATCAAATCAATTCCTACACAGTTTAAAAATCAATTAATAGAAAAAAACATTAGCAATATCTAAATATTTTTTTACGTTAATTTTTTTTATATGATCCACATTGAAGCGCTGAAAATAATCTAACAGTATAATATATAATGAAAGCTATCAAGTTACAAAATAAATAAACTTCCCTTCTTGTGAGCACCACAGACTTATGAGTAAAACTTTAGGTTTAATAATCTCTTTACCACCAATTTTGTTGTGGTATTCATCTTTTCGAACATCATTTCTCACTTGCCCTAGCACGAGGTGTTACCCAGGTTAAGGTTTCTTTTTGAAAAAAAGGATTCTTTTGGGTCCAAAAGGGGATCGCAAGTGATATATTTACTTTATAGATATCAAAGATGGTTTTTTTTTTTCATTTCAAGCAAGACTATTTAAGACTGATAAATTTTGACTTTACCGTTATAATGATCTTTTGTATTTATTTTGCAATTATTGTGATGTATAAAAAACTTCATTGTCGTTTGTTCCGAATAGTTTTCTCTCAATAAGAACCTTATGGTTAGGTCATCTGTTTTGGTTTTTGGGCATTTAGCCACCTCCTAGGGGTTGCGTTTTAACATATCATTAATTTCCTCAAAATTATTTAGATAAAAACCACATAAAAAAAATTTTGGAGAAATTTTGATATCATTCTTTGCAAAAAAAATACACAAGATGTATTGAGAATGAGAGACAAAATTTTATTAGTTCAAAGCAGAATGAGTACATTATGCATTACAAAGTCAAAATTCACAAGCCTTAGCAAGTCATCGCCATCCATCCTTGTTAACATGAGGAGCCCATAGAGAATTCTTTCTTTACCATGTAGGGGCCTTCTGATATGATCTGAGCAACGAAATGACAATCAGATTTGGATTCTGACGTAAAATGCGCAACTGTATAGTTTCACAGTAACAATTATAATTCTCAATCCAACCATTGGATTGAGCTAAAAGTTTATGTGGAGTTTCCTGACATGTTGTCCTACCTTGGGTTAAACTTTCAAGGCAATCGGAGTTCAGAAAGGCATCACAATACTGGTCAATAGGGGTTATATGAATTTTATTATTTACTTCCTTTTGACTTATGGACTTTCTATTTGGCTAGGATTATTTTCTTACAAGGATGCGGCAGCTGGTTTTAGGAGTTTTCTAGTCTTGCAAGGATATTTAATAGGCAACAACATTATTTCCATGTGTGGTATGGACTCTATATTAATGTGGAATCCTTATGGTGTATGGAAACAACTATTCTATCCTTATTATAGTAGGAATCTATCATTAAATAAGTTTTCAAGTCAGCTAAGAATACTTTGCAAACAAGAAAACTAAAGAGGAGGCAACTCAGATTTGATTCTCCTAGCTTATATGGGACTTCTAAAAGGCATCAAATCTGATCCTATCATATCTCCTAGTTTAGGGTTTATTTATATTATTTGGATTTAATTGTAAGTGAACATCATATAAATCCACAAAAGGGGTTCAAAACAGTTTATTTTAGTCTAGAGTCAGTATAAATAAAGGCATAACCAGACATATAAGTTAGACAATTTAGATTAATAAAACTTCTTATTTGCCGCACTTTGTGTGTGTGTGTTGGTGAGATAATCTCCCTTTCTTGGTTCTCTAAAGAACTAAAAAACAACTTATCGAAGAACAATTGACTTCGTGATGTCATTCTTATACTTCTCGTTCACGAATTAATATTCGTTGGGTGGGGGTTTCCGTTTTCAATAGTGTTAGTGCCTAGGAAACCTAATTTACTTTGCTTTCCGAGAATTTATGTCTTAGCGTATGGGTTGCTTAACTGCGTGTTCAAGAGGTTCGCATTACCTTCATAGTTGGGTGCCCATTTGTCTCTTCTAACTCAGATTTTTCAATATTTTGAATGATGGGATTTCCATTTCCAAAGGCAATACTTCTTCCATTCCATATACTAAAGAATACAGGGCTGCTTTTATTAACATCTTAACTACAACGCGATATGCATGAAGAGCAAATGGCAACATCGCATGCTTGTCCTTGTAAGTGACCACCATCATCTGAATGTTCTTCTTCATGTTTTTGTTTGCGGCTTCCAAAGAACTGTTCATTTTTGGTATGTCTGGGGATGAATTCGAGTGTTTCATCTTCCATTTTGGGCAAAGCTCTACAATCATTCTCTTATTAAAGTTTTGAGCATTATTATCAATCATTATTTTTTCAGGAGTTCCATAGCGACAGATTAAATCTCGTTCAATGAACCTCCTTACCATCTTCTAGGTTACATAGGCATATGAGCTGGCTTTTTTTTTTGGTAAGTTGACGTATGTATTAAAAGAATAGGAAACATAAAACAACAGATGGCTACAGGCTAGCCATTAATCAGAAAACTGAGACCTCACTACATTCAATAGGGAAACCAATACAACCAGCTAACTATCAAATTAATAATCTATGTTATTAACCCTCCAAGCTCTTTGGATCCTTTTGTTTTTATTAAAAGAAAAGGATACAAAGATTATAAGGGGCATACCCCAGATTTACAATGAGAACAGGAAACATAAAACAACAGATGGCTATAGGCTAGCCATTGATCAGAAAACTAAGACCTCACTAGATTCGATAGGGAAACCAATACAACCACCTAACTATCAAATTAAGAATCTATGTTATTAACCCTCCAAGCTCTTTGGATCCTTTTGTTTTTATTTGTTGGTAGGACGTTCCTCATCAAATCAAGCTTATCGCGAATGATACATTCGATTTGAATAAAGACCAAATTCGAAGTTCTAGACATTCCAGCAAAGATCCTTGCATTCTGTTCTTGCCATACATGATACACTGTAGCTGCGAAACTCAGTTTACAAGAAAAATTGACGAAACTCTTGCCATACCAAGTGACAGTGGCCCATCGAATCCATTCATCCCAGCCTTTTGTCATATGAGCTGGCTTCTACACAACCACTAAGATAAATCAATGCTCGTTGCTGGCTTTTGAATTGATAGGCCTAATTACATCGATTCCCCACATCGCAAAGGGTCATGAAGATGTCAAGTTGAAAGGGGGAGTTGGGGTGAGTTTATTTTATCACTCTATATCTGGCATTTATGGCATTTCCTAACATATTCTATGCTATCCCTTTCCAAGGTCAACTAAAAGTACCCTGATCTTTGTATTTGTATGGCCGTTATATTTCGCTAGCATAAGTTGTGCAAACCCCTTCATAACCTTTTATACAAAATCTCTTCATCGACATAATATCTTCGTAGGGTTTTCATATTTGTACTAAATACCTCCCGAGGATACTTCTGGTATTGGATAAACCATTTGATATCATGATACTGTGGATTTCCATTCATTTCTTCTTTGACTAAACAGCAATAAGCCGAAGAATTTTTTATATCTATATTTAGAGGTTGTGTTCTGTTTCCACAATCAATTTTGGCCATGGAAGATAAGGTAGCCAAAGCATTGGCGAATCGGTTTTTATCTCTTCCCATATGAGTGAATTTTATCTCGATTCCTCTGTTAGTTTGGACAAATGTTCTTAATACAACTTTAGCTTCTTGTTTTTTGTGCACCATTCCCTTTTTACTTGGCAAGTTATTAGCATTGAGTCTCCATAGATGTCAAATTTCTTTGTTTTCAATTCTAACACAACTTCTAACCCAATCATGCAAGCTTTATATTTAGCGGTATTATTGGTGCATTCAAACTGTAGTTTTATCGAGACAAGATACTGCTTTTTATTAGGAGAAATTATCATTGCTTCTACCTTGTTACCATACACATTTACTGCTCCGTCGAAGTACATTGTCCACCAATCTAGCTCTCTTTCCTCTTCTATTATTAGCACATCTTCATCAAGGAAATAAAAGTTCAAAGGCTCATAATCTTTTATTGTATTGTCTGCCAAATGGTCAGCAATGGCGTTTCCTTTCATGGCTTTCCTTGTCATGTATACTATATCATATTTGACCAACAACACTTGCCATCTTGTTATTCTACTCGACAAGTAAGGCTTTTCAAAGATGTATCTAAGAGGATCTAGCTTTGAAATTAGCCACGTGGTGTAATATAGTATGTATTGTTGAAGTAATTTTGTGGCACATATAAGTGTGCAATAAAGCTTTTCCATTGCCCTTTCCTTCATGCTAGACTCATCATGTTGCCCGAGTACATATCTTATCGCTTTTCAATTGTTGTCAGATACAAAATCAATGGTTTGTTAGGTATTAGGAGAACCAATAAAGGCGGATTTTGCAGATATCCTTTGATCTTATCAAAAGCCTCTTGGCATTCTTCATTCCATGCCCTCAGGATTCTTCTTTCAAAGTAGCTAGAAGAATGGTTCACAAGTTGTTGTCATTTAGGAGATAAAACGGGCAATGTAATCCACACGATCTAAGAATCCTCTAACTTCACTTTTGGTTTTAGGAGTCGGCATACCTTGAATGTCTTGAATTTCCTTCACTTCGCGCAAACCCCTTAATGGATTTTCCCCGATGAGCACTTCGCAGGGTTCTACTTCAGTTGATACCTTCTTAACCTTTCAAACAACTTTCTCAAATCTTGACTGATACGATGCAAGCAAGGTCAGATTCATACTTTTATGTAAACTTTCTATTGTCCAGTTTTACGCTATTGAGCATAACTCTAAATCCAACTATTGGATTAAGCTGAAACTTCACCATAAAATTCCAAAGGTATTTGTCTATGTTGGGATAAACTTTTAGGTGAATCGAAGTTCGAAAAGGACTTGCAATATAGGTTAGAACAGGTTGTACAAGTTTTGTTATTTACTTGCTTTTATCTTGTGGACTTCTTATTTCGCAATGATTCTTTTCCTCCAAGGATGTGACAGCTTGTTTTAGAAATCTCCTAGTTCTACAAGGATCTTTAATGGGATACAATATAGTTTTAAAGTGTGGCAAAGATTCATAAATATTTCAAAATCCTTATTCATCCTAGCTACACAAGGAAAAATGGCTGATGGTATTTAATGACATTTTGGTTTCTTGAAAGGAAACTAAATTAGTAAATATAAAAGAGGGAGATTTTTTCTAAGTCTTTGGTTTATTATTACTTATTTGGGTCAATTGTAAGTGCGTCTCATATAAGTTCATATCAGGGCGGTCCATTAGGGTTTATTTTAGTTTACATTCAGTATAAAAAAAGTTGTAATCAAGCATGTAAGGGGGATAAAAATTTCAGATTAATACACATCTTTTGCCCCAACTTTGTGTGTGAGTGGTGAGATATTCTCCCTTCTTTGGTTCTCTAAAGAATTAAAATGACATATTGAAGAACAACTGACTTCGTGATGTCATCTTTATACTTCTTGTTCACGAATTAATATTCATTGAGTAGGGGTTTCTGTTTTCAATAATTATGGTGTCTAGGTACAAGTTATCTTTGTGTCACACTCCTATCAAACCTGATTTACTTGACTTTCTAGGAATTTGGTGTCTTTGCGTGACCACGTGATTACGAGGTTTGCATCAAAAGCTATAAATATCGAAACTTAAGCTTCTAAACCCTAGACCCAAGCTGTATACTTGTATAAGGCCTCCTTACAATCAGACCCAAACCCTTAATTAAACAAGCCCAAAATTAAAATTAAAATAAAGGTTCAGAGTTGCTGCCATAATAAACAAAGAAAATATAAGATATTAAATCTAATTCCCTAGTTTAGATGGTGTTATAGTCGAATAAGCCTTCTTTTCATGCTTAGGAAGAGTTGTTGTTCCAGATAAACTAGGGAAATCAATTCTGACTTGGAAACCTTTTGTGTTCCCTTTAGCTTTTCCTTGTTTTAGTTGGATAAAAATAATGATTCTTTCCTTTTTATTTGCTGAAATAATTAGTTTCCATCCTAGACTATGAGAATCATTAAATAATTCTCCCTAGCTTAGGAAACAAATTTTTCGCCCATTTGTTTCCTTGGTGGACTAGGAAACTTCTTCTTTTAAATGATAAGAATCCTCTCTCATTAAGGATCAGATCTGGCCAAATTACCTTGCACAAAATAGGAGAACAAATGTTGACTTTTAATCCGTGTAACATTAGGAAAAATAAGGCCAAATAAGGCTGACTTTTAGGTCGAACACATCAGCCCTTATTAAGACTTGGACTAGGCTCTTCTTGTATTTGGATTAGATGAATTAGAGGCATTCCTTTAAGCTCCTTTGGCACCCCAAACTCTTCTATGTCCATCTTGACTCATATGTTTTGAACAAGCCCATTCAATGCCTTTTTAAGTTTCTTTGCTCAAGTTCTTGTAATTGGTTCAATTAGCCACCACCAATGGATCTTTGATGTGATTAAGATTGGTGTTGGGCTGGTCCTCATCAGTATGTATTCTAGAACTTTGAATTTATATTATTTTTAAGATTGAATATATATTTAGTATGTATGCTCGAATTGTATTTATGTTGAAAGCATGTTTGCCATGAGTTTTTATTTTGCATGCTTGTAGATTTAAACTTGTATGAACCTTAGGCTTTCCTTTAATATCTTTTATGTTTTGAATGCTTTTGTTACAATAAACTAAACATCCTTTTTTGTTAGTTTAATACAATTAAATCTTTGAAAAATAATCTTAAAGCTTTATTTTTTTTTATTAAACTTTAAAGTTTATCTAGTGGAGAAAAAAAAACAATGTAGATTAAATGTTTAAAAGGTTTTTAGCATCTTTAAAATTTAAGTCATATATAGATTTAGTTTTAATTCTATACATTTTAACCTATAACTGTTTGGTTTATATATATATATATATATATATATATATATATATATATATATATATATATATATAGCTTTATGATTTTGTTCTCTTTCTTAATTTTAGAAGGTTGTTATATATCTTAGTTTTAAATTTATAGTTTTCTTCTAAAATTATTTTTTATGCAATTTGGATGTTTTAATGCATGCCATGTCTTATAGACTTATATTTTCAGCAAGTGAATTATTATTTTGTTTATGATCATGTTTTTTCTTAATATTCTTAAACATTTTATAATGATATGATGCATGTTAAAAGGAATTCAAGCTTTTAAGAGGTGACAACAAAAGATGTTCTATTTTGACCACCTTGAACTGGTAAAGTTTTTGATCGAGGAAGTGCTAAAATCATTCAAAAATTAATTTGACCCTACGATTGTAGCAACAGTGGATGAATGGAATCATATTGACTTCATGTGCAAAAACTACAACTTGAATGAGTTGGACAATACACTATATGATGTGTATAATTTAATAAATAGTGCAAAAATTTCTAGATTTCAAAGTGGTTGATTCTTGGCATTCTTGTCTTCCATCATTGGGCTCATGCATTTTTTTAGGCTTGCTTCAGTTTCCTTGCACTTATTTATTTTACACACACACACATTGAAGGTATTTCTCTAAGTGAGTCTTTTCAAGTGGCTATAATCATTGAAAAATTACCACTAATCTTGGGGAAAGCATAAATTCAAGGAAATGAGAATTGAAGATCTGATTTTAAGATTGAGGAGAAAATAGGATAATAAATTATTGGGAAGGAGAGCCATATCTTCTAGTGTCCTAAAAGAAGATATTATGGAATAAGCGATAAAGTCCCACAACAAAAATCAAAATAAAAAGCTTGTTGTGAAAGAAAAATGAATTGTCAATAAGTTCAATGACAGGTGTTTTATCTGCAACAAGACTAGGCATCTGGCCCAAGTTTTAAAGAACAAGGTTCAACAAGAAAACTCTAAAAGAAGCATTGCTCAAATGTTATCGAGGTTGATCACCTTACAAATAAAGTTTCAAAAATGAACCTATTTGTAGTTATTTCTAATAAATACCCTAGATCCCATAAAAAAGATAGAAACAACTCAAAAGGCTAAAATCATATTGAAGATAAAACCCGACATAATGATTACCTGAATCAAGACACCAAAGTTATTGAATGAAAGATCCCCAACTCGTTGATTATAAAGAATAAAAAAACTGAAGATATAAGATAGAATGCCATAAAGACAATTAATCTTTGATAAGTTCAAGATAGTTCAATAAAGAATGAATAAGCATGTGCAATCCTCGCACAAGCACACAAAGTATTATTCTAAAAGCAAAGCCTACAAAAAACCTAAATACAAGCTAAATAACCCTATTTACAATAGGTAAACACATCCTAAAAAAGGATGGGAAAATAACAAAATATTTCTAAATAAAATAGTGATGTGCATCATGGGAATTATAATCCATCTTGTAAAGCTAAAACTAATTTGCAAGAGGATTCAGATGGTCCAATGACAAGAGCGAGAGCGAAACAACTACAAAGGGCATTGACGAGTCAAATTGGAATGATTGAAGCTGCGTCGGATTTAAAAATTAGCAATCAATTTGAAATTGGTTCAAGGATGTTTATTTGCCTACGATTGGAACTTGGAGATGGGAAAAGCCCTTAATGGTTCTTTTTATGCTGGGCTACTTGAATTTGGGTTGATATGCAAATAAGTGAAGGAATTGATGCTGTTTATGGTCAGAACAGCAAATGAATTTGAACCTGAATTTGAAGCCATCCATTGCATGTGAAAACAAGACTAATCTAGGTGGATTTCAAGTTCAGAACATGTT
>Ga0325402_1001102_pt1 | contig 21329 bp, 10 predicted proteins | sample PopdelMetagenome_22_FD_207212 | JGI IMG/M metagenome (GOLD analysis project Ga0325402, IMG submission 207212) | Populus deltoides microbial communities from Bellville, Georgia, United States - Xylem-PdKOR-R3 | ecosystem: Host-associated > Plants > Phyllosphere > Stem > Wood/Secondary xylem...
AGAGTTAACACCCAAATTCTTCCTCATCTTCTTTATCTTATCAACACTAGCTAGCAACATTTGAATTCTGCCGATAAACCATTACTACCGTGTTGAATGTTTTAGTACTCTATTGTAATGTACTGTGTATTGATAAACCTGCAACTCTAAATGCATATAATGGAGAACAATTATATGGAGAACAATTATTAAGAAAACCAAGATCATTTTATTCCAAACGCATATTTTCTTTCCCAATATTTTCCTTGCAATCCCGCAACAGCCATTTAATTATTGATGCAGTGAGTTTATGGTTCAGTGAACCATTAGATACAAAACAAGAATTTTCCAATTCCAAATTGCAAGCGGCTTTCACAGTATCAAGCTATAGCCAACCAGCTAAGCTTAATAGTTCTGAGGGAGTTGCGCATGCATTATTTTCTTCGCCTGGCGAAAACTTCAAAGTTTAAGAAATAAATGAGAGCACCATTTTCTCCGGATATCTCTGGTGCAATTACTCCTTGATCAGAGCATAAATCTCTGAACTGTAAATTATGCTTGAATCAATCAATTAAAATAATGAACATCCTAAACCAAAATAGAAAATAAATAACTATATGAAACCTGCGATTGAATTGAAATGAGGACTCCTTACATAAGGTTTTTCAGACAAAATCAGAAATGACAACTCTGGATTGATTATGATCAAAACCGTAATCTGTCACTCTCCTCCTTGATTTCTTCTGCACAGAAGCATATGAATGTCGAGGAGCAGTCGGGCAGGTACAGAGTGATGATCGGCCTCCTTTACCACAATCCAGGACAAGCTCAAAAGGCCCCAGGTCCTGAAAACCAAAAACAGCATCAAGACCATTGCTGATTTGGGATGATTTGTCTCGTAGTTTTTTTGCTAATTGAGGTTGATCAGAGCCTCTCGCTCTCAGCCATGATTGGGCTACTGCCTACATTTATTTGCGCTATCCATGACCTTACAGTTTTAAGGCTTTAAATGGCTATTCGATACTATCCACAATTGAAGTTGACGAGATGATCCAGTACTTTATCATGTTCGATTATTCGAGATTCAACCGTCTAGTAGGATCGACACCGCCTGCAAGAATTCAAGAATATGAAGTCATCCTCATTCACGACTCCGTTTGTGCATCAGCACCACTTGCTTGACGCTATCTTTGCTGCTTGGTAGAAAAAACCGTCCTGGTCAACAGAGGGAGAACTAAAGGTAGCCCCACCATCTTCAAAATTGATTCGAAAATGAGAGTTCACTAGGATAGTGACAAACACCACCGTAATTCGGGATCAGACCTGCACTCGTATCACCGTGGGGATCTGAATGTCTGGACCTGATGATAGGAAAATGTTAAGTGGGAATGGATGACCTTTTCTAGTGTCTCCTGCATAGTCGGCTCCCCTCGTGTTCGTGGCGGTAAACTTTCCACGGGTTCGTATTCTAGTTTCATGTTGGTAATCAAAAGAGGGTGGAACAGAAACTCACCTGACCCATAATTTGGATGCAAACACATGGTTTGCTCCCTCTATATGCAAGCTTTCATTTCCAGAGCATTTTATTTTTAAAAATATCCATATATCAGGTACGTAATGTTTTCCCCCCCTAAATTAATACTATGTATTACTATCTATTTATTTTGTATAAAATTTATAAGTGGTAATTAAAAGTTTAGAACCTATTAAACTCTAGTAGTGGACTAGACACGTCTACGACTATGAATGAAAAAATAAAATAATGTTAAAAAATCTTTATTCCAAATAAGTAATGTGTCTTTTATTAACAAAAATACATTAACATTATGTTTAATATAAACTAGAAGACTCTCTTTAACAAAGTAAGTTATTATTTAATATATAATTGTTTTAACATTTAATTAATCATGACATAAAATACATATCTTATTAATTTTTATTGTGATTATATGCGTTTCCATATTTATTTTATTCTCTCATGTGATAGCGGAGCCACTTCTTTCTATGTTGAATAGTATTGATACTCAATTTCATAGCTATGTATAGAGAGACAAATTGACATCCTCATTAGTCTTGCTCGGTTTTAATTTTTATGATGAGAGTACTGTCTCGGCATAAAATTGCGCGACAAACCCTAAATCTCCCATCTTTGTTTTCATGGCTGCCGAATTCATGAGAATATGTCTTAGGGGATTGCTCATATTCCCCTTCCCTGAAATCTGCTTTTCTTGCTGCCAACTTCTTAACTCGGTTCAGTAATTTACTAGTCCGAGATCATCGCTTCACGGCGGGCTAGAAAAAAATCTTAGTGTTAAAAATAAATGCCAAGAGTGATGGTGTGTTTTAAGAAAAACAAGAAAAAGTAGTGATTCCGATAGTAAACTCGGCTGGGTGAAATTAAAAAAGAATTAAATATTTTGTAAAAGAAATAAAAAAAAACTGAATTCAAAAGAAAAAATATCAAATCTTAAACCAAAATAAAATAAAAGGAAAAATAAATAAAAAAATTATTTTTTTCCTCTTATTTTTTTTTTTAAGAATTGATGTTTTTTCTTTTAAATTCAGTTTTTTTTATTTTTTTACAAGATATTTAATTTTTTTTTATTTTCCACCTCCAACCTTCATCGCATGCGCTATTTTAAGCGTGCAAAGTGGCCTCACATGTTGGCCTGTGTTGTGCATGCTTTAACAAAATTTATTGTTTAAATATTAATTATTTTTTTTAAAATACAAAATTGCCCATGTCTTGACTCCAAAATTACAAAAAAAAAAAAACACAATAAAAAGACAAATAAACCCTTAAATCATAGTTTAAAAATTTATTATTCAAGGTGTAACCGAGTAAATTCTTTATGCATTTTTAAACTAAAAGATGAATTTGTTCATGTCTTGACCCTATAATTGCAAAAATACCATAATGAAAAGATGAATAAGCCTATAGACTCAAGTTTAAAAATTCATGATTCAAGGGTTGATCAAGTAAATTAACTATGCATTTTTAAAGAAAAAGATGAATTCGCCCCTACATCAAAGCTAGTTTTTTTTATTATTATTATTTCAAGGGCATTCTAGTATTTCTATTATGCAATTAAAAAGAAAAAGACATATTTGACCCTAATTAAAATGATAATGACCAATTGGTCCTTATGCAATTACAATTTTACCCCCAAAAGCTATGTAAAAGAGTTCTTTTGGGAAGGGCAAAATAATATTTACATTATTCTCATCCATAGTGCACTGAATCTATATACACAGTAGTTTCACTATCCCAATCAATTTATTTTTTTTAATCTTTAATTTTGAAACTCCTAACCACACTTTCTTTTTACCATTGAATTATGATGAGCAATAGGGGTGTTCATGGTCCAGTTCTGTTCGGGTTGAGTCCAAAATTTCAACTGAACTGGGAGATGAACTTTTTTAGGAAAATAGACCAAACTGAACCAAAAACCGATTCAAACAGAACATATTGGGTTCAGTCAGGTTTGTTTTTCTTTTTTGTAACTGGAAAATTTAATCTCTTAGTCATTTTTTTATTGCATTACTAAATAAGGTGTTAGTTACTTATCTGAATGTTCTGTATTTTCAAAAGAAAAAATAATATGAGCATCACACTAAGAAACAACGGCCAATAAACAATAAAAAAGGGTGAAAATATAAAGTTATAGCAACAAATTTTCATTGAAATTTGTAAGCATGGACATGGGGAGTTTTAGTGATCAGAATAGAAGATAATCCCAGTCTAATTGCAACAAGAACGAACCTGCCAAAATAAAACAATAAGCATGTGTTAAAGGTATTTTATTTTCTAAACGGCTAAGAAATATAAAATGAGAGTTTAAATAGTTTAGAAAACTGGAAGAGAAAACAACACATTTGAGATAAAGAAAAAAAAAAGCGTTAACCAAGACCAATAATCGACAAATAAAGGCAACAGAGTAATAGAAAAGACTAAATCATGGGAGATGGAGGTTCTTTATAATACCTCTCAGCTTCAACAGGAGAGATAATGAAGGAGAGAGATGGAATAAGAGAGAAAAACAATTGGCAGTTGTTTTTAATGGGAAAGGGGGAAAGTTTTTAGGGTTAATGAAATTCAGTCAGTCAGTTTTTTATTTGGATTTACAATTTACATTGGGTCGGTTTGGTTATTCAATTTCAGTTTTTAAAACCAAACCGGATCAAGTTAGTTTTATGATTTTTAAATTGGTTTGATTGGTTTTTTTTCGGTTTGATTTTTTAATTAATTTCTTCTCGGTTTTTATGGTTTAATCGGTTCACCCTTTTTTTTTATAACACCATCATTAGTGAGTATTTTCTGAAATCTCTATTCTTAGATAATCATCATACTTTTATTCTTCTCCAAAGATCAATTTGATAGTACACAAATTAAGAGGGAACAATATCCTGAGATCATGAAATTACCCTGTATGCAATATCAAAATATATGGCCCAGTTATCTTTGATTAACTTTAAAAAGTAAAATCAAATCGATGGTGATCGATTAAATAGCATATCAATCAATCAGCAGTACAATTCTTTACCAGCTTCCGTCCTTGGCAAAGCTTCTTTAGTATTTAGGATTTATAGAGTATTTTCTGCCAGGATTTTTTTGTTAAAATAAATTTATGGAAGCAAATTCTTCTAGATATCCACTCGAAGCCACTGGTATTAACATGGAAGGTGATGTAGACCAAGCACTAGTAGATAGTTATTAGAACTGAGGTTTGCCCAAATACAGGCTTCAGAAAGCCAAAGAACATGTGAGCTGAGGTAATGCAGTTTCACTCAGAAATGGTTTACAAGCGCTGTCATCACAGAAATCATTTTGAATTTTTTTATCTTTTATCGAAACTATCTGTTTGTTCCAATGGAGCTTTACACAGTGTGCACTACATTTATTTTTATTATGTGTTTTGCGTTTTGTCTCAATTATTAATTTAGAAATATTTGATTAATAGTTTTATATGAATCCATTAAAAAGTCTTTTTTTTTTAACCCTCCTATACACCTACTGAAACCAAAGTTGCTCGATACTATAATGCTACTTGACTATCGTGGAAAGATTGTTGTTCTCATCAAGGATGTCTCTAGCTATACCTTATGCCTCTAAGCTAAAAACACTTTCCTCATTTTTCAGCTGACTCCTGTTCATAAAGTTGCCTGTGGGGCACGGTCAGTGTTTTATAGCCAACAGGCAACAGACTTTTTCCAAACGAGCTAAGAAAACACGTCTAATGATTGTGATATACTATAATTTTTTATGGCTTACTCTGAAAACACACAACTTGATCAGTATTTTTGGCAACTTAATTAGCCATCCACGGCAGAAATTTCCAGGAAGCGGTGTAGATCATACGGCCTGAATGTGATTAATAGTAGTGTTACCTGGCATGAGTAAAACCAGGCTCTTAGGAGCTCCATGGCACAACAACTGTGAAAAGGTTTAGATTTTAGCCATGCCTATGATGTTTACTGCGAAAGCAAAACATGGCAAAGTTTACGATAAAAGAAAATGCAGAATCAAGATACTTATTAAATATAATCACAATTCAGTATTGTTCATCTGATAAGAGACTTTCAGAAATTAAAATACCCCACCCTGAGGTCGACCAAGGAAAAAGCAGAAGGATAATTCAGCTTATTGTAACCCGATAAGAAAAGATCTTCTTCTTTGTCAGTTTGTCCTTGAACTCATTAAACTCCGACATGATGTTCTTCTCCGTCCCCGCTTTTGCATTTGAAGTCTTTCCACGAAGTAACTAGTAGAGTACCATAGGAGTAACAGTTAGTAATATTAAAACAATATAGAAATTGCATGCGTGTAAACATGTCAAATTCGAAAGGCACATACATGGGCCATCTATTACAGCTAATGCCATTAAAATGCACCTGCAAATACAGGTCTATCAGATTTGTAACAGATAAGATGTTGCAACGCTGCTAAAGATATAATGATCAATGTGAAATCATGTAAAAATAAATAAATTATCAACCTCATACCCAAACGAGTACATGGCTTATACAGAAACATATGCTCATAAGGTCCAGGACCCATTGTCCATTTGGCCACATTATTTGATCTTGACAAGGAATGGCCAACCCGAATCTTGGAATTATCTCTGTGGTTCTCTCTAGCCACCTTCATCTGAGATCATTGGAGCTTCCAGGTTGGATTTGATATTTTATTCATAAACAGTTCGACTTGTAATTATGAAATGCAACTCCTATCCTAGCCCCTCATAACAACCAAAGTGATTGAAACTGAGGTTTTCTCAAGAGAGGAAGAAAGATGAAGGTAAACTCTAATATACTCGTGAAAATGAAAGTATTAATCTTTCTCAATGCTTCTTGATCTAATTGCTGAATCCCACTTTATTGCAGTTACTAGGTTGGATGCACCGTAAGCTTCGGCAAAATGGTAGTGAACCACTGAAGGAATTTGCTATTGGTAGGTATCTTCCATTTTTGTTTTCCTGCAAAACATTTCCTATTTCCAATAGGCATGAACATAGAAATGATGACCATTAGATTTTTGAGAGGGTAGAAGATTATCCATGTAGAGGAAGAGGCCAAATGTAGGTGCAAAATTAATAGGTTGCCATGCATGACTCCGATCATACACTTGCACAGAAGACAGATTCTTGGCTTTCAGGATCTTATTAATCTCCTAGCAAAGGTAGTTAACCATCATGAGAGACCTGATGTGCGATGCCACTACCGAAGGAAAACAAAAATGATGTGCATATTATAATAGAATTATTTCCAGACTTTCGGAAAAGGCGATAGCTTTCCATGCTGCGTGCTATTATGACTGGAATACCATCCATAAGACCCCGAACGCAGAAGAAATGATAAATTTTGTACCTTAGTTTAGCAAAATACGGTTACGGACCGAGGCATGGCATTCCTGCCAAAATGCACTACTGGAATCAAGTTCATTTAACGTTTTCCTTCTTTTGTGTGTGTGTGTGTGTGTGTGTGTGGCAGGCAATGCTTGCAATTGCCTTACTGGACAGCCATCACTTGATGACCACCAACACTACAGAAAACCGAACTATGGGACCAGAACATTTAGGCAAGCCCAGAAAGAGCAGCTTCGAAATTCTTTTTCTGGCTTAGAAGCAGCTCGAGTAGAAGAAGAAGAAAAAGAAGAAGAAGGAGACTACGAAGAAGAATCATCAGCTGCAATATCCGAGCTATTCCATGGTTTTCTGGCAATCGGTACCTTTGGTTCAGAGCCAGTCAACACTGACCCATCAACACCAACATTTCCCATCTCTGTCGAGAATATAACTGAGAAAGAGACTGAGGTGACAGAGAATGAACTGAAGCTCATTAATGATGAGTTGGAAAAGGTTCTGGCAGAAGATTGCTGCAATGACTCATCAGGAAGGAACAGTTATGTTAGTGCTGGAAGAAGCAGTCATGGCAGCACTATTACACTCAGTGGCAAGCCAATGGAAGGGCGAGATTCCAATGCAGTCTGTCCCCTGCAGGGATATCTCTTCGGATCATCAATTGAACTTTCAGAGACAACACCTGTGGCAAAGAAGGAACACAGGACATCACTTGGCGAGCTATTTCAGAAAACAAAAATAGCAGAGGAAAATTCTGGGATTAAATTTGAGAGAGAGGAGAAGCGCATGGAGAAGGAAGCTGATAAATCTGCCGTGAATCTCATGAAAAAGACTCTGAAGAAGAAAATGCTCCATGCTTCTTCTAGGAGCTCTACTTCAGCTGGAGGAGGAACTCTTGATTCTGCTTCAGCAGAAACAAAACTGAGCAAGGTATGTCTACAGGTATCATAACTTCTAAACTAAAATATTATTGGAAGTATATATAATTAGTAGGCCAATTCGAGAATCCCAATTTCAAATCCCAATGGATTGCGATGGGGGGTTTGTAAGATGAGGGAATACAGATACTGTCCCTGTTGCTTTACTCGAGACCTGCTGACAATCTAATGAACTTGAAAAGAAGAATTAGGCAAAAGTGACGCAATTCACCAACTCTAACAGTTTTTATCTCCCAGCCATATGTTCTTCAAAATGCTTAGAAAATTCTTGAAACGACCTCATTAAAAAAACAAACACGAAGACAGGAAAATACAGATCAAGTATTGCACATATAATCGTGCACCGAACATTTTTTTGGACCCCGATAAAGTTGTGTGCATATTTTCAGTTTTACTGAATAAGTGCAATATCCTGAGTTGTGAAGTTCTGCTTGATGTGTGGTATGCAGATCCTACACATGTTCCACAGGAAAGTTCATCCTGAAAGCTCAACATCCACGAGGAAGGCCGGCAAGCCCCAAAAAAATGAGAATAAGAAGAGCAACAACAATGGGGGTCAGGTACTCCCGAATGAGGACATCACCATAGTTCCTCGAACCCTTTCAAGGAGGAGCACAAGACGCTTCAAGAGTCAATCTAACCCACCCCACTTCACGTTTACGGGCTGTGAATCTAACGAAAGCAGGGAATGCTGGATTAAAACAGATGCAGACTGTAAGTATCCCTGACAGAACTGCTTTTTTACAGGACCATAATTGGGTAATCAACCTTCAAGTTACATGTTCACTAAATTTATGGTCATCACAACTTGACTGTTTAGAACTCGAGTTCTGGAAAATATGGCTGGGATCAGTTTCTGACTCTTTATGATCAATGAAAACACAAACACATCTGTTCTTTGACATTACATGCGATATTCTTCTGTTTGAGATTCTACTCTAGATTCTTTTAAGTGTGACTTCTTCTATGGTCTCCATGTTATTTTCAACCATTGTGAAGATTGATTGTTCAGGGACTTAGTGTGGATCATCTAATTTTAGCATCAGAACGTGGCATCATATGTCTAATTTTGTGCTTGTTTTGGTGGAAACTGTAACTGTCCTCATTCAGTTTGTGTGTTTTGCTTTGCAGACCTGGTTTTGGAGCTGTGAAAGGCAAATGCAGCTGTCAAGTGTGGTTTTAAAGTATCTCCTTCAATTGGAAAGAAGTAACGTTGGGTTTGAGAACATTTCCTTATAGGTGATTGTTGCTTGTAATATGTGAGTGAGATTATTATATTATGAAGAACTCGTGTGGGAAAAATAAATAAAAAGGGCAGTTCTCACAATAACCTGCCTTTTGAGTGATTGTCATGTAATGTAAGGTATATCTGTTTGCGGTAAGCATATGGCAGTTATAATCCAAATGAATTTCGAATGTCAGCCGTCATTTCTTGGGGTAAATGAGCTGCAAACGACAGATTGGCCCCAGACAAAGAGGTCACACACCAAACCGAGCCAGAAGGGTACAAGCAAGTTACACAGGAAAAGGTAGCTCAAGCTGCCAAAGCTTTTTTACACAGGAGTGACCAACAGTAACACTAAGGCTTCGTTTGGAAATGCAGCAAGTTATTCTAAGTGTGCAACAAATTAACCACTCATGTATGGTGAGATAGTGAAAGAAAACATAACAATAAAACTGGATTTAAGCGCAGAACATATTAAACAGCACTAAATGACACATTAAATTAACGATTGTTATTAAAAATGGCTCCATACGAAGCTTGTAAAAAAAGGCAGAAGAAGAAGAAGAAAGTCTTGCTATTGTGGGTCTAGGATATGGTCACACAGCAGAAGAATTGAACCCACGCTAAGCTTAATCATTATTAAGACTATTCAAGGACTGTATTGCAGATGTGTTGCTTTTGGTTCTGATACCAGCTATCATGTGTCTACTATTCTGTTTTGCTGTTGATAGCCTCCTGATTCGTGCACATGTTTTGATTATAGATTTTTGTCTTGGAGCTCTAAGAGGCATTTGCAGCAGTCAAGCTGCTACATTTTGTCAAATCTTATCCATTTACGAGTAGTTCAACTTTTTCCAGTCTTTAATATGGGTAGTCTTCTGGGTCATTGTTGGCCGTATCCCTATAAACCAGATTGATACATAATTTAATGTGCTAAATCTGTTTCAAGGGGAGCATATTCATGGAGGTGTCCCTACCATCTAATTGTTAAAATCATCCTTGACTGTGACTACACACATGAGCTGGGAATCATACAGGATGAAAAAGGGTAGCAGGTGAGCCTCATCCTCAACCTTGCAGACCCTTTATATACATGAATGACTACACTGGTGACCTATCCAAAACAATGAAGCGAATCACTTGCCAGAGTGACCAAGACAGACGATATTTGTTCTCTTTTAAATAAAATACAGAAAGAACACTTGATGGCCAGGATACCGAAAGGTAAAGTATGGAGATCAGAGAAAGTTTCACAATGAGTAGAAAAAAGTATGCGGTGAAATTGCTTACATGTAAAACATCGACAGAGACACCTTCATGCCCCAAGATTCATCAGAGCACCGTAATTTTGTGAAAAACATTACCCCATGCACATCCCAACACACACCCACGTAATAACCTTGTTATATAACGGAATACGGAGCACTACGTTGCTACTTTTCGGTGTTTTAATAATGTTATTGGCAATTCATAAAAATAAAAAGTTATATACCATTATTAGCTGTTATATTGATAAGAACAGTCTACTTACGAACTTTATTTTTTCTTATATTTCAAGTTCATTTTTCCCCCTTCTTCATTATAGTTATAATATGCTGTTTATATAATCTTTATCTGCTACAAATGCTATTATTATGTATATTTAGAAAATCTATTAGCAAATCATGTGTTATTAAAGTTCATTACGACTTACATATAAATTCACGTACAGCAACAATGCTTATAACCCATTATTCAACATCTATGAAGTCCGCAATCGCGACCACAACAATCGTAAGCTGAAACCGTGATTTAACATTATGGTGTGATGTGATACAGTATGTATTTAATAATATGGTGTAGAGATAAAAATATTTTCTTAGCTTGGCTGAATTTTTTTGGTTTCTTGTTTTTTTTTTTGTACTTTGTTGTGGGTAGTTTCAGAAAGCAAGTCTTCCATATTCTTTTGGGTATTGGCGGAAGTGGATCTCTAGTTTGCATTCTCTTCATTTACACAATCTATCTGGATCAATTCCCATCTAGTATCACATCCTCATTCATATAATCTTTCTAGGTCAATTCCCATCTAGTATCGGATCCTCACTGAGAACCTTTAGCTTCTACATCAGCATGAAAATGGAATTTAACCATTTCAATTACTCCCTCGTTAAGTTGGTAGTTGGCAGTTGGCCCAAGCATCATACGACTGAAAGGGATTTAGGACAACAGGAAACGAGCAATATCTTCCACTATATATTTCATAATTCAGAAAATACACAGAATGGCATAATTTTTTTTTATCCAGCCATAAGCTGGGAAGGTTTTCAGGTAAAACCTAGATGAATTTGCCATATTTTTTCTAGTTAATTTAGGATTTTTTTTCCTATTTAGTTACTCTTTTATTATTATTTTTTAAAAAAACTTTGTTAATAATGTTTTTAAGAGCTGAGTAATAAAATTCTAAATTGAATTTTTTTGTATGGTAACCCATTAGGCATAATTTTGTGTTGTAATATTCAGTTTTGATTATATAAAAAAAAATTGAGTGATAAAATTCTGAATTGAAATTATTGTATGGTAACCATAGGAGGCATAATTTCGTGTTACATGTGATTGCTCTATTTCTTGTGCTGTTTCAGTTTGCCTCACTTCACCAACACGTTCTAATACAAATCAATGGTGCAAAAAACAATGAAAGGAAAAAAGAACAGACGAAATCATAGCATGGAAATGTCATTAGCATGTACTGTCCATGTAGTTCACCAGCAATTCCTGAACCATGCCTCTATCTGGTATCTTCCCAGCAGCACCATATATTGGAGCTAGGCCTCCATTTATTGGACCAGGATTCTCTTTCACCTGGAAGATTTCAGAAAAAAAAAAGGGACGAAAAATGAAAAATCAAACGAGTGAAACCATATCCGGAGGTCCTTCCCACTAGCACCTCCCAAAAGCAAACATAACAACCCTAAAGATGAGTAAATTACAAGAGTTACTTTGATAACTCCTTTGGTGAATACAACTTACAGTTTGTACAGATTCCTTCAAATCCCGGAGGAAGTCCTCAACAACAGGTGCATGTTGAAGGGTAATGCAGATATGAATGCTGATTCAACCACATGAAAAATTGTAATCAGTGTATAAAAATATGCTCATAATTGCATGCTCAGAAGCAATTCATGAGACTGAAATACAACAGAGAATAAACTACTTATACCAGCCACTGCAAACAATTAGAATAATAATATTAAATCGAATGCCTCACATCAATGAACAATAGCTTGGCGCCAGAGGTGGCTATCTTCTAACAAGAATAATGAGGACATGGGAGAACCAAGCATAAATGCCCTATATAAACACAGTTCTCCTTCAAAAACAAAAACCTACCTGTTGGGTCTTTGCAATGCATTCAAATGCCAGCCTTTGGATGACATGATATCATTGACTTCAAATATGTCTAGATCATTAGATCCAAATGCCACAATTGTCATGTCTGGCCTTCCAATGATAAATAACTCTGGTATTTCTTTAATCCTGTAAAAAGAATGAATCATTCTCAATTGTTCAACGAATTTACAATCCAAGAAAATAGGAAAATGAAGTTAAAAACAACACAGACCCTTTCTGTATTCTCTTTGATACTTCCATTATTGCTTTAGTGTTTTCCAGGTACCCTACAGGATGTAATGAAACATCAGGTTAAACAGAAGCATTCAATGGAACATCTGGATAGGCAGTAAGGGAAAACAACATGATACTTTTGAAGCTTGTTGCCCTTTAGTGATAGTGATAAAGAGTACCTTCTAGCCCCAGAGCCATCAACGCCGCCCAAGCCCCAGCAATCAAACCTCCAGGCCTGCTTCCAGCAATAGTAGGAGAGACATAGAGCCCACCTGACCACTCAGTCACTGCAACAACAACACAATGAAAACACAATTAGAATACCAGAAGCACAGGCTTCAAACAGCCAACTAGAAAAGCCTATTGTATAAAACTTGATATTAAGATAAACTCTGCCTCTTTCCCATGTTGATAATGCTTATGAATGCCCAGGAAATTTACTAAAGTAGGTCTTGAAAATCATCCAAAAAATAAGGCCTCATTTGTTTGATAATCTATTTGATAAATAGTAAAACTTACCAGCAACAAATTGATGCTGTTGGGAAACAGCCAAGCGAACAAATTATCAGTAGCATGCCCCCCAAGATGTCATCACAAGAAACTCATATCAGAAAAAAAAATCAAGAATTTAAAACAAAAGAACCACCAATAAAAAACATGAAATCCACAAGTCAAGTAACACATTTGATATGGATCTCGATTATTAACAATGTGAGTGATGCAAGATTTCTGCAATTTGAATCACTGATGATGAAAAAGGGAACAAATAATTAACTATGTGAGCTACACAAGAGATCCACAAGTCAAGGAACTGAACACTAGTTCTGCAATGCCAGGCAGCGTGGTGAGAACTAAAAGCACCAGTATATTATCTTTCATCAACATTTGTACAGCCAGTTCAGGATCCAAATTTGAAATAGAGAGACATACATCACTCATGCCTAGAGTTACAGATAAAACTATAGTTTTTACCTTTCTAATATCATGATTTCTGTATAGAACTACACTTGTTCCTTTTGGTGCCAGTCCATATTTATGCACATCCGCTGATATTGAGGTTACTCCTTTAACAGAAAAATCAAAAGGTGGAATCGGGTACCTGAAATGGGAAGAAAACCTGAACTTGCGGAAAAGCCAGAGCAAGAAAATGAGAGAGCAACTGACAATCTGATATTTCATACCGTGTACCAAAATCTATAAAGCACACAACAGACAGATGTAGAATAATAACAGAGCCAGTTACAACTATCATTGAAGTTCAACAATGGTCATATGTTGTCCTGGTGAAGCATAGTGGAAACTTGGACTGGACCCTTTGCATAGACCTAGAAAGAAAAGGAAGTTCAAGGTAGAATAAGGGCTCTAAACCCCTTAACCAAGACCCCATAGCGCTGCCCATGGTGATGGGGTCTCACCATAGACATACATTCTTTGTTGAGCACCATCTACCATGAACAGAGTGCCTCATGGTCCCCTGAGTGTCAGATTTTGAGAAATGATTTAAACTAGGGCAACATTGTTCAATATACACCATTTATTGCATTTCCCTGTCCAATTTCCAACAGGAAAGATAACTCTTTTTTTCTTGCAGGAAACTAACATCCTTCTCGTGGACCTACATAACTTAGAGCTTAATTATGACCTCAATATAGACTAGTCTTCGATCAATTGCACCCTCTTGGATCAAGTAATTAGTGTTATGGGCATTAATATAAAACCATTCTTGGGAATACACCTAAGCTTTTGAGTTGAAATGATTTTTCGACAACTAAGAGACAAGGCTACAATCATCTTTCTTGCCAAACCAGTTAATTTTGTAAATTGTCTGCAATCTTATTTCTCTCTTATCAACTATGCTTTAAGGAGAAAAAAAGCCCCACAGCCAAAATGCTATCCAAGAATTTCACAATCAAGCTTTAGCCCCAAATAGTTATTATTCAAGCATTAGAATAACTTCTGGTAGTTTACATTTCACAGAAATATAAAAAGGGCCACAAATTTGTGATATTTGCAGGCTCTGTATAAACAAAGAGGCATTTGTAAGAGTTTCAGGGATAATGGCAAAAATGGCAAACAAACCAGTAATTACTGAGGAAAAAACAGTTGCTTGGGAAAAAGATATACCCTAGCTTACGAGCGAAAGGCAATACAAAGCCACCAAGACAAAGGTCAACATGGAAACATATTCCATAGCTATATGCCAATTCACCAAGCTCCTACAAAATCAATTTTGATATTTTGGGCATTAAATGATACTGAACATTGATAAATTTGAATAAATTGAGAAATGAGAAGGTAGTGGGTGTGTAGATCACTCACCTCAATAGGATCAATGATACCATGAGGAAACCCAGGTGCAGATCCAACAATCTGCAGTATCATGGTATCAATATTAGGCCTACTGGTAAGTAAATCTTATGTTAGAGCATTTAATATGATGACAACATCAACACTGGAGCTGTTTCTTAGGGCAAGAGCTCAAGGTGTTGAATGACAAAATGAAACAAAAGAAAATGAAACAAAAGGGTTTACAAATGTGTACCAAAACAGTGTTCTTGTTAATCTGCTGTCTTATTGCTTTGACATCAGCTTGAAAATTTTTATTTACTGGAACACGCCGCAGCTTGATGTTGAAATATTGTGCTGCCTTGTCATATGCTGAGTGTGCAGATTCAGGTATGATCCTGTGCTTGGGAAGAAAATCACTCACATTAACAACTTGCAGACCAGGAATTAATAAAAAAACAAGGTGTTTGAAATTGGCCTACATTTCTGGTGTTTTGATTCCCTTCTTAGCTTTCATATAGTCACGGGATGATTTCACGGCCAATAATATACTTTCAGTTCCTCCTGAAGTCATGTTACCGCATATTTCTCCTCCAGAAGCTTTGTTTTTGCTGCCAAGTAGTGCTGCCGTCATAGCTACCACTTCTGCCTCACATTGTGCTATGGTTTGGAACACGTCCATATGCAGTGGATTAGTATGTGCAAACCTGAAAATGAATTCCAATTAAGCATCACTAACACATTTTTGAGGATGTGTACATGGAGGAACAGGAAGACCTACACTAATCATCATATGGAAAACCAATATATCAGGGTAAAATCCTTTCTTGGACAGCACATAATGTCATAATCATGATGTTTTCAACAAATATTACAATCCCAACCAAATTTAGTGCGTCTAGGGATGAAATGCAAAGAACTGGGCTTATCATAGGAACAACATTAAAGCATATGACAAAACTGCGAGGATGAAATAATTTTCTTATGAAGGTGTCAGTGTTAAGTACAAACCTGACTAAACTTAATGTCAAAAATGTCATTTTTTTAAAGATCTCTCAAACGCCCGTCTTTCCATTTTGACATTAACAAAAAAGAACCTGTTCAGTTTCTACAAACACAAATGACAGACATATTCCAGGTTCAACAAATAACATAGTTTTTGATAGTTCAGAGTAAATATGTGTAAGATCAAATTAATAACTACTAAAGATTCAATGTTTCTAAATAGTTTTTAGAAAATAAAATGATCCAAGCAATTATGACTACCTGTAATGCCCACTTCTGCAAGGACACATATCCACAGACAACACATAACAGATGTTTTCAAATGACCACCAGTGTTCTATGATTAACAGACGTGACAAGAATTTCTTTTCTGAATGAGTAAGCTTAACAATACTATAGAAGTTAGCTCCATTAATTTCCGTGGTCATCATGAGTATGACAAGTACTGAAGGTAGCACTAAACATTCAATACAAACTTCAGGTTTATTAAAACACACAGCAGTCAAAGTTTTAGTAAATACTATTCAAATTATACCTCAAAGAAAAGACAAGTAACTTGTAATAAAACTTCACACTGACAATAAATAAATAACTAAATAGAGCACTAGATGTTCCGTATCTTACTAACATTGAGCATGCCTCGTTTATCAGAGAAAAATGTCCTTCAGATTCACTCCCTCCAATGTAGCTGGACAACAAAAAAACAGGAAAAAAAAAACACAGTAACTTACTAAACTCGGATAGAGCAGAGAACCATCTCAATACCAAAGCACAATTTTTTTTGTCTTAATATGTAAGGTATTAATTGCAAACATACACTGTACCAGAACATTTTCCTTGCCAAACCACATCATTACTTTTCTCCTGTTTCAATTTCTCTATCACTGCTGCTCCTAAACCTTCCTTTGGTAGCTCCGATCTCCAGCCATCTCTTTTAGATTTACTTCCAGACTGCAACTTCTCCACGACCTGCATGTTCAACAAACCAAGTCCTTTTCCAGATGAAAAATCAACACAATGAAAGAGTTAAAAAAATACCATGGTTCTACACCAAAAGGCTTGACAAGCAGAAATAAAAGATCAAAGAAGGGCACATGGTGGCCCTGAGATCGCTTTAAGTTGATTAAGAAGAGGAAATAGAGCTCATAACCTGCTCTAATTAGACTTAAAACTCCCTGATTGTCTTTCTAGCATTAAGAAGGCACTGCTATTGAGAAGTCAATATACAGACTCTCACGGCTTCTAAGTGATTAATGTCATGAAGATACGACATTAAGAAGCGTTTTTAAAAAAATTAAATTTTTTTATTTTTTTCTTTGTTTCAAATTTTTTTTTTATGTGTTTGTTTTTGATATAGATTTTATGGTTATGGTTTTAAAAAAATAAGTTTAAAAAAAAAAAAGTTAGCTGTGGTGAGTTAAATTTAGATACGATTGAAGTTTATGTATTACAAAAAACATGTATAGAATGTTTGGTGGAAATGTGGTTACAGTTGTTTTTCAAAGTGTTTTTTACTTAGAAACGCATTAAATAATATTTTTTTATTTTTTTAAATTATTTTTTATATCAGCACATCAAAATGATCTGAAAACACCAAAAATATATCAATTTAAAGCAAAGAAAAAATAAAAAAATTCAAATTTTTTCAAAAGCGTTTTTGAAACGCAAAAACAAACAAGGTTTCATGCAACTAAGTTAAAAAAGCATGTAAAAACTATTGCATTAAAACTACGTTTAAGACTCAATTTTTTAGTAGGCTCCGTAGTAAAAAACACATTTTGGTTTGTTACCAAACACCTTGCTGTGTTTGTTTCACCGCAAAAACTAGAGAAAAACAAACGCAACCTAAGGCATCCAACAAAAAGACTTACAGCCTGTTGTGATTGTGGAAATGATTGGAGTTCAAAATGTTTTTCGCTTAGAAATATATCAAAATAATATATTTTTATTTTTAAAAAATTATTTTTGAGATTTGTATATTAAAATAATCTGAAAATATAAAAAACAAATTTAGCAAAAAAAATATTTAAAATTTAAAAAAATATAATTATTTTAATATACTGATATCAAAATTAATTTTCAAAAAAATTAAAAAACTTTATTTTAATACATTTCTAAACTAAAATCCTTTTAACCAGCACCTTAAACCACTAAGCTAGCATAATCCCGCCCTTAGTATCCTACGGACTTTTTGAGTAGTATCCTCATTAATGCAGCAAATCAAAATCTGCTTAATAGATTCTCCATCCAGCCAATTAACTTAGTAAGCCTGACCGATTCTCATGACCATCATGAACAGCCTATACGTAACAACTACTGCAATCCACACGGTCCCAGATGAAAATTAACCAATAAGTAATCTATTCATCAACCCAGAAAGCAGAGCAGATCCCAATATTAAATTAACATTCATATTAGTTTTTCAAGGAACCACGAAGTGTAAACCAGAAAAACAAGCATTTAATGCAACAGTTCTTTTTCTTATATTTATATAAATTTCATTCTGATCATGTTTCAATGCAACTGAAAAACACCCCTTTTAATGTTTCCCCTGCATGATTCAAAATTCCCATTTTCATAGTTATCTCAAGATAAAAATAAAAAATACCCCACCAAATCAGACATAAAAGAATACAAACAAAACCCATCGTTTAATGAAATAAAAGAAAATCATCTTTCTCACCTTCTGTTTCTCTGCATCTATATAACCCTTGACACCAGGCACCATCCTTTTTTTTCAAAAAAAAAAAACAAAAAGAAAACAAAAGAGACATCATGTGAAAATTATTAAATAGATCCCCTTTCAGAAATTAACATACAATTGATTAATCTCTTACTTGATGGAGGTGATTAGAAACCCTAAAATGGTGGGTTTGAGACCATTATCGTGAACAAGAAGACATAATGATTGAAGAATTCGGGCAGTAAAAAGAGTGAGAAGAGGAGCAAGAAGCAAAGCTAGAGGCTCATAATTTGATAAAAAAGAATTAGCAAAAGCTCTAAAATCAATCAAAGAAGAAATAATACGATCCATCATCGTAGTTGTTAGTGCTGATGAAGATGATGGATAGATAGTATTAAGAAGGCGATGGAACCACTGAGAAATGCGTGTGAGAGTCAATAAAACGTCTGTCCTCCTTTTATAGAGAGATTAAGACACGGCACTGGTCATCAAGACAAGATAATTGGATAGATATCGGAATCTCCCATTTTTTTAAGTTGGTATTGCGTGCACGGTACATGATCTGTTTTGTGGAATATCAGTGTGTATTTGCTAATATGATGCTAGGTTAAAAAATTGTTTTTTAATTGAAGATTTATTAAAGTAATATTTTTTAACTATTTTTAATTTTTAATGTAAAAATGTTAAAATCATTCAAAAAAATATTAAGTAAAAAACAGTTTGAAAAAGATTTTAAAAAAGAAATTCAAAAAATAAAAAATAAACACACCCTTAATCAATTTCTTGCCAACCGCTTTGATGTTCCCTCTAACGTGCCTTACTTATTACGTCACTGGTTATTGACTTCTCGTCATGTTAGTTTGTTTTTCGACAACGTTGTTCCTTCTCCTAAAAATAAAAAAATAAAAATAAAAATAAAAAAGAAAGAAAGAAGAAGAAGGCGGATACTTTGAATTTATTGTTGTATTTATTGTAAAATTAGATACAATGAACATAAACAAACAATAACTGGAGACATCTATGGAGACTATTTTTAAGAATATTTCTTTAATATAAAATTACCTTATAAGATACAATAAGTTTTTCCTCTGAAAAGGAGGGTTAAAGAAACCACAATTAAAATAGAAAAAAAATATCACCAAACCTTATAAACATAAAAAATTATACTGTGGTTTTTTCAACCCACTTTAATGACAAGAGCACATGATATTTATATATTACTAACATAAAGTGGACAAGAGCACATGATATTTATACATTACTAACATGTAACAGCTAGACAAAAAATAAATTAAAAATTAAAGAGTTGTTACAACAGTTAAAAAAATAAAAAAACTGTTGGAAAATTAAAGAGTTATAATTATTTAAAAAACTTTTAAAATAAAAGAGTTGTAACTTATACAACAATTAAAAAAGTAAAAGAGTTGTTAGGGGAATTAAAGAGTTGTAATTGTTTAAAAAACTTTTAAAATAAAAAAATTGTTACAACAATTAAAAAAAATAAAAGAGCTGTTGGGGAATTAAAGAGTTGTGGTTATTTAAAAAAAATTTAAAATAAAAAAATTGTTAGGATTTTGTGAATGTTAGAAAATTAATTCTAAATAAAGACATGATGTTTTACCATGGTTCCACTACTTGCAATTTAGAAAATTACACTGGTCCAACACAACCATAAAACACCATTTTCAGACTCGGAGCTAATTTAGTTGAGTTTCCAATAGAGTTACCATCCCTATCTAATTTTACAACATCCATGTTTGAATGTTTCATGTAATAAGAGAAATTTACTGCATATGGTAATTTTACTCTCCCAAGCAGGTTAATATTCAACTACAAGTTGTCAAATTTGATAGATCAATCAAGGAAGGAATTTATGAAAACGAACCAGAATAAAAGGATAAAACAGTCTCTTTTCATTGGTTTCGCTGATAGTAATTTGGAAAATATTGGTATGTGCATAAATTGTTTCAGAATTGGTTTCGCAGAGATAATTGTGAAAAACCGACCATCGACCGAAGAGGAGTCGGTGGTGATCCATGGAACTATCCCTATCATGCCTTGAACACACGATTATGAAACGTGGAGCTGTCTCTTTTCATTTGTCGTTGCTGGGGGCAGAAATCCCTTCAAGGTCTGCTTCCTGTCTAGCATGTGAAATCAATTTTCTTGTTCGATCATCAAACTCAAGTGTGACTTGAAAATATTAAAATTAAATCATAACAGGAAAAAATAAATTAAAGATCTCAATACAATCAAAGGATAAAAAACTAAGTCACCTGTTGACAATTTACAAACCCCCGTCGAGAAAAATAGCCTTCTTGCCACATCTACAGCTGATACATGCCTCAGCACAAATCACAGCAGCAACCAGATTCAGATCTCTCGTGGCCTTTTTCTGTACAACTAGTAGAAAGAACAATAATAAAATAAACTGTTAAGATACTGATTTTGTTTTTTTAGAAATCACCAGTTAACTTTAGGTATATTAATTGTCGGTAGAGATTTTTTATTGGATTGTGTTTTTAATATTTGTTAATATTTTCCATCGCAGCTTCTTCGCAATAGCTTCACTGTGTTGTATAAAATACTTGCATTAAACAAAAAAAAAATACTAATAAATATTGACAGAAGGATCTAGTTGAAAAATGTCTGAAATATCAGGAAGCAATAGCTCAAATTTTGTATTGGGACGAAATTGAATGAGATAATAAGACAGTGCAAAAAATCTAACTACTCACCATTATAAAACTTGG
>Ga0325402_1001104_pt1 | contig 21323 bp, 14 predicted proteins | sample PopdelMetagenome_22_FD_207212 | JGI IMG/M metagenome (GOLD analysis project Ga0325402, IMG submission 207212) | Populus deltoides microbial communities from Bellville, Georgia, United States - Xylem-PdKOR-R3 | ecosystem: Host-associated > Plants > Phyllosphere > Stem > Wood/Secondary xylem...
TAAAATTTATACATAATTTAAGTAACTTTTCATTAACTAACAATTAACAAACTTAAAACAAACAACACATGCACCAAAACATCATTTCTTTTCCTTTCTATCTTCACATAATTGCATGATAATTCCACGAGCATTAAAGTTAGGTAGAACAAACAAAATTATCAAACAGATGAATATGCCCATATGCAATCTCACCACAGATCTTTTTAGCACAAGATATTCAATTGCTTACTTGTTATGGTGTATTATGACCATTTGGGACTACAAATACTTCATTATCAAGAGGGATGTCAATAGATTGCCATTCTGACTGAATGAAGCGCTCGTTATCCCAACATTTCCATTCTCGAGAAAGCCTAAGAAGATGACGAACACCAATATAAGTTAAAGAAACATGGACTGTGTCTTAACAACCTTTGGCATGATTATTGATCAATCAACTAATAACAATTCAATAGTTGCATCCAAGATTATCAAAAACGTGTTTTGGTTGCATCCCATAGTCAATGAAAATAATCAATCACAATGAAAAATCAACAAAAATAGCCTACTATCCATTCTTGATGATTAATTTCAGTAAATACAAGTTTAATTGGTTGTCTGAACAAGACTCCCTTGCTAGAGTAGAAAGGCTCCTAGAAAAACTAAAGCAAAAGAAATTGGCAAGTTCTCAAAGTGTTGTTTACTTATACCGCTGCAGTAGGTTAGTGAATGTTCTGCTTAACACATCAAGATAAAACACGATTCATCTAAGCAAGTTTAGTGAAGTTGAAAAAGCTAAACAGAGAGAAACATGATTATATACTTATCGAGTTGGAAGATTTACAAGACCACGAAAATGCTTGCCAGCATTAGAGTATCTCTATTTCTCATCATAAGCTATACCCCTCCCCACACCATAGCCAAATCCATAACCAATTCCACATCTAGCACCCAATCCTATGCCAAACTGCAAACCAGGAATACCAGGATCAAACCCAACACTTGAAGAATTGACCATTTAAAACCTCAGTAAAACACAATATGATGATAATGATCATCATCACATATAAGATAAAAAGCAACACAAGTTGCAACCATCAAATAGAAATATTAAATGCAGTCACATAGCACAACTAAGACTCAAAAAAGAAAAAAAAAGGTCAATTGAGAGTATTGAAGTTTACTAAACCAATTCTTTGTACAATCGATTTCCAACTCTAAATCAAACAAACACAAGCGTTTTTGAAATCCTTCCAAAAACATCAAAAGAAGAGAAAAAAGCATTACTTTGCAACAAGAAAAATGGCTGACAAGTTTTGTCTATTTCAAATATAACCAGCAAAAACCAAGACATCAAAGTCAGCTAGCAACGAAAGAAGGCTAAACACTTTTTTCATTCTAAAACGAGCAAAGAGAAAAACATAATAATCGTACTTTAGAGGGAATAAAGGACTGTAAGGCTAATCATAGATTGCCTTAAGTTACAAGAATGTATGTGACAAGTTGCAGAGGATTACATGGCAGCTGATTTCTTAATTTGACTGGCGATTTGGGGAAAGGGACTGGCAATTTGGGGAAAGGGAAAGGGAAAGGGAAAGGGGAAAGGGGAATGGTGGAGTGTCGGGTGGGCGAGTGGGGACTCATGGGGAAATAGGAGTGCAACTGTTTTAATTTTAATGTAAGATCATGAAATCGGTCCGATTTGAGCGATTTTACTGAGTCGGACCGATTTTACACGAGTTTGACCGGGTTTAACCGATTTTACTGGTTTTCGAGTTTTAACCCGATTTCACACGTTTTTGTGTTTTGATGATTTGTTATAGTGGGTGATTATATTAGATTTACTTGGGTTTTATTTCTTGCATACAAAGATGAGTCATTTCGAGCTTTTTCAAAATTTTACAAAAGAGTTCAAAATAAAAAAAAGTTTGCTTGATTTCTAAAATTAGAAGTGATCATGAAGGAGAATTTGGAAATCTTGCATTCGAAGATTTTTATGTAGAAAATGGTTTTTAGCATGAATTTTATACTCTTAAAACTCCACAACAAAATGGAGTTGTTGAGAGAAAAAGATTGTTCACTTTGAAAAATGAAAAGAAATATGCTAAATAAGTATAGTTTGCCTTAATATTTTTTGGTGAAAGCCATAAATACTTCTTGTTATGTTTCAAACTGAGTTTTTCTTAAACTGATTTTACTTAAAACTCCATATGAGCTTTGGTTTGAACATAAACCCAATATTTCCTGTTTTTATGTATTTGGATCAAAATGCTTTATTTTAAATAACAAAGATATTTTAGGAAAATTTGATGGTAAACCCGATGAAGGTATATTTCTTGGTTATTTTTCCATTAGCAAAGCTTATATAGAGTATATAATCATAGAACCCTAGTCGTTGAGGAATCTATTCATGTTGTGTTTGATGAACTCAACACACTTGACCTTTAAAAGGTAAAAAAATTGTTGTAGATGTTGTTTTTGATAAGTTAAACCTAAATGAATCCAACACATTTGATCTTTAAAAGAAAAAAGGGATTGATGTAGATGTTTTTAATAAGCTAAACATAAATAAAGAACAATTGTTGTAGATGTTGTTTTTGATAAGTTAAACCTAAATGAATCCAACACATTTGATCTTTAAAAGAAAAAAGGGATTGATGTAGATGTTTTTAATAAGCTAAACATAAATAAAGAACAAGAGGACACCACTAGAGAGAGAGGCCAAATAAAAGAATCATAAGTAATTTCTCAACAAAATGATCAATAACATGAGCAACCTTCACAAAGTCTTCCTAAAGAAATTCAAATATCAAGAGGATTTTCACAAGATGTAATTATCAGTGACCTATCAAGTGGGGTTAGAACACGATCCTTCATGATTAATCATGTAGGTAATGTTGCTTTCATTTATAAACTTGAACTAAACAATTATAATGAAGCCTTGCATGATGAACATTGGATACTCTCAATGCAAGAAGAGCTTGATCAATTCGGAAGAAATCATATATAAGAATTAGTCCTTAGGCCCAAAGAGTATTCCATTATTGTAATCAAATGGGTCTTCAACAATAGATTTGATGAGTCCAAAGTTTTTCGGAATAAAGTTTGCTTGATTTCCTAAGGATACAAGCAAGAAGAAATAATAGACTATGATGAGACTTATGCTCTCGTAGCTATAATGAAATCTATGTTAAGTTTTCTGAAAGCATATAAACACAATGAAAATGGTAATTTTAAATATTTTATGAGTCCTAAGAATCTCGTTAGACAATTTAGAGTTATTTAGGGTTTATATAAAGATTACCTAAAGATCATATCATTTTTCTAAAGTTTGATTGGTTTTTTTAAGGCTAAGTTGTTACAAACCACTAACCGTCCAAGTGTTATGCTTTTAATAGTAATTCAAATGAACACTGGTAAGAAATATTCTAAAATTGTTTTAAGGAGTGAGGGATCACTATGCCTTTAAGTGCTAGCTCTCTATTTTTGTTTTTGATGTTTTTCTATGTATGTTTTTGTAATTTATATAGTTTTTCTATCTACAAAACAATATAAGGCATTTCATTCTATTTATAGAAAAATCCTAATAATCCTATAAATGATTAAAAAAATTAATTTCTCTTTGAATAATATCACACATATTATTTAAAGGTAATTTTATAAATTTATTCAATAATGTCCCTACTTGATTTTTTTAGGTCTAGAATCATAATCCTTGGAATAATTACATTCAAGTTTTAATTTCTAAAACTTATCTTTAATCAAGCTACACTTGATTAATTGTTCCAGTTCAATTTATAAGCAATGATTCTTATTGTGTATGACATATTAGGTTCATAATATATTGGTCAAAATATAAATTATAATCCAAATCAAAATAGAATTAAATAAATTAAACAATTGAATTTATTATCAATTAATCTATTTATATTTGAAGATTAAGTGCACTATCTATCAATATATTATGATCCTTGAAAGTTTAGAAAGTCATACATGATTTGACTGAACATTTTAGTGAGTAGTTTCTTGATATAATTATTATCTCCTTATCAAGAATATTCTAATTTAGATATTATAGCATAAAATATATTTTCCTTTTCAAATCATATTTGTTCTCAATACTTATAGTCATTGATTCTTTGAATAAGATTTGAAACTCTTTTCAAATCTCATTCCACCTTACGCAATGATTTCACAATCAATACTATTTAAGAACACGTGGAATATTTTCTATAATTCATCTATGGTGATGAATCCTATCTTGATCACTCAAATACTTATAGTTCATGTTATACCCAATGTTTGCTCATTTGTTATCATTATTCAAGACAACTTGTAGTTAAGATCAAATAATAACATTCCCTATATAAGATAACTTAGTAATCTCAAGTATAAGGATTACTTACATAACTGTCACGCGAGCTTTTCTATATACACAAGTGATCTCTCCATATGAAATTCTTATACGGGTTAGTTTAATGTATAAATCATCTAACAAACACCAACATGTTAGTTTTAAGTATTCATCATATCTTAGCTTATGAGAACAACTGTTTTTTTTATATAAATAAAAGAATATAATATATATTAGTCTCAACAACTCAAATTAAGGTCCAGTCTTAATAGAACATTCACCAGGAACTTTTAGGAACAATGTTTTAATGCAATAAGAATCTCATAATTATGATAACATTATAATTTTCTTTACAAAATATTTGTCCTAAAAACTTTATCTTTACTTAAGATTTATTAATCAAACACTAGTTTTATTAATAAAAGATAAATAAAAATTAAAGATAAAGAAAATCCATAATTAATTATAAATATATTTTGCATAGACAAAGTTGTGCCACATGTAACAAACTAATTTGCTACATGGCATATACATTAATAATATCATATTTGCACTAAAGCTAATCACTTATGTATCTAATACCATATGCCTTCATATAGTGATTATGCTTATGCTGAGATAATGCCTTAGTGAGTGGACCTACAAGATTCTCTTTAACCCGTTCTACCTTTACATCTTTCTTTTCTATGATTTCTCTAATAAAATAAAATCAACTAAGTACATGTTTTAATTGTTGATGAGACCTTGATTTTTTTTTGCTTGTGTAATGCTTTATTGTTATTACAGTACAAGGCTACTGGATCAATAATGTTAGGAATTATAACAGTTATCGATTTCTTGATATAAATAACCTTTTTGATTGCCTTTGATGCAAAAAAGTATTTAGCTTCAGTTATAAAATCTGTAGTGGTCTTATATTTAGAACTTTTCCAACTCACAACACCATTATTTATAATAAAAACATATCTTGATTGAGATTTGCTATTATTAATATCTAATTGAAAACTAGTATATGAATACACCATGAACTACAAGTCCATCTCCTTCATAAATCAAAAAGACATTTTTAGTTCTTTTTAAGTATTTAATAATATTTTTAACAATTTTTTAGTGACCCTCACTTGAATTAGATTGATATCTACTTATTATACTCAAAGTATATGATACATTTGGTCTTGCATATATCATCATATATATTAGGGATCCTATAGCCGAAGCATAATGAGTTCTTTCCATTATAACTCGCTCAATTTGTGTTTTAGGACACATATCCTTGAAGAGACATATCCTATGCAAAACAGATAAGCATATTTTCTTGGACTCTTCAATGCTAAACTATTTTAGCATATTGTTTATGTACGTGGATTTTTATTCTTAGCATATCTACTGCTTCTCCTATATTTTTCATGGAGAAATTCTTAAACAACTAAATCTTTACTAACTAGAGTAAATGAATGTCATTTTCTATCAATAATATGTTATCTAAATTAAATATTAGAAAAATGACTCCACTTTCATTAACCTTTTTATAAACACAAGGCTTATTTGTATTTTTTATTGTTTGATTATCTCATCAAAATGAATATTCCAACTTCTTAAGCTTGTTTAAGTCTATAAATAGATTTTTATAACTTGCATCATTTGTTAACAAATTTCTTAGAATCGTAACCTTCAAGTTATGTTATATTCACATCTTTGTAAAGATTCTCATTCAATAATGCAATTTCAACACCCATTTACCAAATCTTATAATCATGGTATGCAACTATAGAAAATAAAATCCTCATGGAATTTAACATAGCTACCAGCAAGAAAGTTTCATTAAAGTCAACCACTTGTCTTTGTTTGTAATCTTTAGCAACCAATCTAACTTTGTATATTTCTATGTTACCATCCATTTTAGTTTTTCTCTTTAAAACCCATGTACATCCTTTAGGTTTTATCCCTTCAAGTGGATCAACCAAAGGCATACCTAGTTGGTGTACATGAAATCCATCTCAGATTTCATGGTCTCAAGCTATTTCTTAAAATCAATATTAGATATTACTTCCATGTAGTTGGTAGGCTCATCAAGTATGCACAACTCATCATTCTCAAGTTCCATGAAAAGTCTATATCTCATTGGTGTATGATATGTCTTACCAGATCTATGAAGTTCTTATGTTTCTTTAAATTTAAGCTACACATCGAATGTTATAGCCTTAGGTTTAAGTTTTAATTAGACGTTAGTTTACGGTTCTTGAACTTCTTTAAGTTCCATCTTCCTCCCACTAGTCCTTTCAATAAAAAAATATTTCTTTAGGAATGTACATGTTTTGAGACATACCCCTTTTCTTCAACGAGATGGTAAAGATAATATCCAATAGTTTCTTTTGGATATCTAATAAACTTATATTTATTTGACTTATCTCCCTAAATCTTTAAGTATGATAAATTTAGTCCCTTACCTTTCTTTATTTCATATAAAGTCATATTAATAGATTTTATTGGAACTCTATTTAAACAATAAGCAATAATTTGTAAGGCGTAACCCTAGAAAGAAGGTGAAAGGTCTACATAGCTCATCATATACCACATCATATCCAACTGAGTGCAATTTCTCCTTTCAAACATCCATCATTTTATGAAGCTCCAGGAGGTGTCCTTTATGAAAGAATTTTATTCTCTTTTAGATAATCTTGAAAATCTTGACTCAAGTATTCACTATATCAATCAAATCAAAGTGTCAAATATTCTTTCTAAGGTTTGATTAGTTTCTTTAAAGCTAAGTTGTGTAAACCACAAGTCATCCAAGTGTCCGGTCTCTAATAGTAATCTATATGAACCACCAATGAGAAATCTCCTAAAACCTTTTTTAGAAGAGAGAGAACCTATGCCTTTGAGTTGTAGCTCTCTATTTTCATTTAATTTTTTTTGTATATATGTTTTTTCTAACTTACATAGTTTTTCTCTTCATAAAAAATATAAGTTATAACATTCTATTTATAGTAAAATCCTAATAACCTTATAAATGGAAAAATATCAATTTGTCTCCTGAATATTATCATATATATTATTTTAGGATAATTTTAGAAATTTATTAAATCAAGCTTTACTTTATTTTTCTATGTTTAAAATTTTAATCTCTATATTAATTAGATTCAATTTTTAATTTCTAAAACTTATCTTCATTCAAGTCACACGTATTTATTAAATCAAGTCCCTATTTGATTTTTCTAGGTTTATAATTGTAACCCCTGTATTAATTAGATTCAATTTTTAATTTCTAAAACTTATCTTCAATCAAGTCATACTTGATTAATCATCACAGTTTAGTTTCTAGCAATGATTCTTATTGTCTGTGACCTAGTAGGTTTCTAATATGTTATCCCAAATATAAATTGCAATCTTAATCAAAATAGGATTAAATAAACTAAACAACTTATTCTATTATCAAAACAACATCTGATTGATTTATATTTGAAGATCAAATGCACCGTTTAACAATGAGTCTTGATCTCTCAAATATTAGAAAAGTAATGTGGTTTGACTTAACCTTTCAATGAGCAGTATCTCAATGTAATTATTATTCATTCATCAAGAATGTCTTGATTTTAATATTATAGTATGGAGTATTTGCTATGTCAAATTATATATGTTCTAAACACTCATAATGATTGATTATTTGAATAACACTTGAAACTCTTTTGGAATTTCATTCCATCTTGTGCAAGGATTTCACTACAAATACTATTTGAGAACATGTGAAATATTTTTTTCTAATTCACTTAGGGTGATAAATCCTCTTTTAAACACTCTAATATCTTACTAAAAAAAACGTATAACCCTTTTTAGAAAAAATAAAAAAGATGCTAGAAAAAACAAAAAGAAAGAAGAATCAAGATGGAATTTAAAAGAATTTGGAGAGTTATTAGAAGAATTTAAAATTTAAATGAAAAAAACATCAAAATAAAATTTTAAAAAAGAAAATAATTTAATGTTTAGATTTAAAATTTAAATTAAAAAAATAAAGGAATTTAACATTTAGATTTTTAAAATTAAGATTCCAAAAAAAAAAAGAATTGAATGTTTGGTTTTAAAACTAAAATTAAAAAACTAAAAGAACTTATTTTTTATATTTAGAATTTAAATTAAAAAAACTTTAATGTTTAGATTTTTAAAGTTGAAATTCAAAAAATAAAGGAATTGAATGTTCATATTTAAAATTAAAGAAATTTAAAATTCAAAAAGATTTTGAAATTCAAGTGTAAATTTTTAACCCAGTACCTTATGCTTGTAACAATACTCCTCTCATATAAGATTAATGTCCTCTAGAGTCAATGAAAAAGTTAGGAAATTGATTGTTAACTTCTTTCAAATCTTACCTTGTTGTATCTTCCTTAAATAAATTGGACCCTTGAATAAGTTCCATAACCACAATTTGATTTTTTTTTTCGTTATCTTCTCATCTAGGATAGCTATTGGACTAACTTTAACCATCTCATACTCATCTACCATTGGAATGTGAAAGATACTAATGCATTATCTCCTACTTTCTTTTTAAGCAAGGATACATGAAAAACATGATGAATGGTAGCTTTCACTGGTATCTCTAATTTATAGGCTACCATTCCAATATTTTGGATGATCTTATAGGGACTATAGAACTTGGGATTCAACTTGAAACTCTTTTCTAAGGCCATATTAGTTTGCCTATATGGTTACAATTTAAGGTACACAAAATCAACTACCACAAATTATTTTTTAGACCTCTATCTATTTGTAATTTGTTTTATTTTGTGTTTGGCCACTTCCAATTATTTTTTAAGTAACGAATCCATGTTAACCCTCATCTAAATCATCTTTTCAACTAGAGCTGTTGTAGTAATCTCTTATGTGGTCAAATTCCTACTAGGTGGAGGATATTCATATAAAGGCTGGAAATGACTCATCTTCATAAAAGAATGAAAACTTTAAATATTTCACCTTTGGGTCAATGATAACTAGAGGTGCTTTTTTTTTTGGATTGTGCATTATCATATATCTCAAATATGTCTCCAAATACTGATTGATGTTTCTTAGTTTGGTCATCAGTTTGTGGGTGATAAGTTAAGCTCACAAACAATTTAACACCTAACATTTTAAACAGCTTCCTTTAGAATAGCTTGTGAAGCTGGTAACCTATGAAAGTGGTAAAAACAGTCCAAGAACACTTGAGCTATGTCTTGATCTATGAATGGATATGTCTACGCAATAAAATATCTATATTTAGTGAATTTGTCAATTATCACCATAATAGTATCCTTTCCCCTTGACTTTGGAAGTTCTTCTATGAAATACATAATTATAACTTTTTATTTTCCATAAAAGGTTAAAGTAGTCTAAGATAGGCTTTCCTTTCCATTGTAGTTGTCTTGGAAATATTACATTCTTTCATAAGTTTCCTAACCAACTACTTCATTGATTAGCAATAAAACATTTTTTGAAGTATTTTATAAGAATCTTGAATTCATATATGTCTTTTATATAAAAACCATGTGCAAAACTCACCAACCTATTCCTCAATTCTCTATCTTTGCCAATTACTATTATGTTCTTATACCTTAGAATTCCTTCTGTCAAATTATAATTTAGCCATGTACTTGCATTAAATATTTTTCCAATAATAATCCCTAGCAACTTTAAGTCACCCCTGTAAGTATTGTTGATTTCTTCATGTTGGTACCACTACTATTATAACTTCCAGACTTCCCTATTTTATATAAGATATCTATTCATTTATTGATTAACTTTCTTTATTGTCAATTTTTATAGACAAAACATCTGTCTCTATATTTTCCTTTTATTTTCTATATTTAATTAGATATCTTAGCCTCATCAACTTAGTTAAGCCTTTCTTCAATATAGGAATATCAATCTTTTATTGTAAAATATATTTTAAACTTTCACGATCAGTTTTAATGATGAATTGATCATGCTTTAAGTAATACCTCCACCTTTCCACTACCATTAATATAGCCAAATATTCCTTCTCATAGATTAATAATCTCAAATATCCTGGACTCAATGCCTTACCAAATAAATCTAGGGGTTTCTCATCTAGACTTACAACTGCTTCCAATCTTTTAGTACATGCATAAGTTTCTAGCACAAAAACACTGTTGAAATTTTGAAGTGCTAATATTGGTTCCTTGTATAAAGCTTCTTTTAATTGATTAAAAGTTGTTTGAGCCTTCTCATTTTGGCTAAAGTTGTTTTTGTTAGCAACTCAATAAATGGTTTGCTAATAATTTCAAATCCCCTGCTAATAATTTCAAATCCATTAATAAAGTTTTTGTAATATCTTACCAACCTTAAAAATCCTTCCAATTCTCAAACTAAATATAGTGTACGCCACTTCTTTATAGCTTCAATCTTTTATGGATTGGTTGCTACTCCTTTATAGAGATGATATTATCCATATACTCTACTAGTTGCTCATAAAAAAGGCATTTTGACTACTTTGCAAATAGTTTTTTATCCCTTAAAATTCCACATACAATTCTAAGATGATTGATATGTAATTCCAAGGTTATATATATATATATATGAAAGACCTAGAAAGCCAAAAAAATGGATAATTAAAGCTTCATAAAAAAATTCTAGCACATTAAAAATTAATCCTCCACTTCAAGATTGTCAAAATCTAGAAACAATATTTAAGAACATTTGTTTCTCTTTAACAACAACAACAAAACATAATTAATTAATCAACATGAAATTTGAGATAGAGAGAGGTAAACACACCAATTTTTATAGTGGTTTGGACAATAGTATACTCCACTTCTTAAATATTTGTTCAAGCATTCACTATTACACACAATCTTCTTCACGAGTGAGACCAAACATGTTGCATAATCTTTTTTATGGACTCAAGATTAAATCCAATTTTTTTTTGGGCTTAAGATCAAACCTAATTGTTTTACCAGCTAAGGATCAAACATATGCCAATATTTTTCTATTCTCAAGATCAAACCTAATACTTTTATGGGATCAATGTAAAATTTAATCCTTTTACGAGCTTTAGGATCAAACCTATCACCTAACCTTTTTACAGGCTAAAAATTATAAAACCTTGTACATAGTCTTTTTCAGAGATCAAGATTGTAAACTTCTTTTTGGCTCTCTGCCAAATGATATACCCTAGTGGTTTAAGTGCTACTTACATTTTCACAATTATTTTTCTCTCACAAGAGAATGAACACATCTTACACAAGTGAAGATTACAAAGATTAAGCTCAAGTTTTTATGGAATGTAATCTAATGCACAATGGTGAAAAAAATGATTTTGATGTAATGAGACTCCAAGCTTTTTAATAGAATATAAGAGAATAAACAAAGCTTTTTAGAATGAGAAATATCAATGCATCAAGAGTAAGAGCAATTAGAAATATTGAGAGATTTCATAGAGAGAGTTCTTACTTGAAATCAAATGGATATTTTGAGGAAAATGCTAAAACTAGCCGTACTAACAATTAAAAAAATAAAATAAGAGAAGAGCCTTTTCTCTTCCAAGTGTTTTTCTTCAATGTGAGAAACAACTAAGGGGATTTTGAGAGGAAAAGAGTTTTTGCAAGAACAAGAAGAGTATTGAACACATTTCTCTCAAAATTATCAGTTTGTCACCTTATCTAAAAATGAACAAATGGTGTTAAAATCAATGTGATAAGATTTTTAGATATAAATGGACAATAATATATTTTATAATGCAATAACACATAATAAGTATCATGTTTTTCTTTATAGTGAAAATACCAAAATATATGGTGAAATAGTTTTTCATGAGATATTTTTCATGTAATATTTTGTGCTAAAAATATTTTTGGATAGGAATTCACAAATAAAATATTTTAGGATGATGCATTTTTTTTTTTTGTAATGTCAAATCATATTCCATGAAGACTTGATCATATAACATAGAGCTTAGACATCTTTAAGTCCTATAACATCCAAGGAGTTCATAGCTTCAATTTGATGTAAAAAAAGTTCCTACAACAATAATATTTTGAAGTAAACATTAAATGCAATAATATGTTTTTATCATCAAAACAAATAATTAATAGATGATCAAATACCTTTGGGCTAACAATCTCCTCCTTATTTTTGTTATGATAACCATGTAATGTATAATATGGAGATAAAAGATATTATGCATATAAAAAGCTCCCTCCCTCACAAACAATATGTGTGAAAGTGTATTGTGACTCCTCATATGTATGTGCATGGTTTAACCATAAAGAGAATAATGTTTATGCATGTATTATAATCATATATTTCATGCATTCTTATATTTAATCATTATAATCATCACATAATATTATTCTTCCCCTTTGTCATATATCTATCACATAATCGTCTCCTTACATTTTCTCCCTCTTTGGCACATCTAAAAGGGAATAACCAAGAGTAAAGATATGACTGAAAGAATATACAAGTAACATGTGATAATATTCATCATAAATGTATGAAACTCCCCCAACCACGGTGCATATAATGACTTAAAACATTTTATACTTATTTGCAAATCTATTAAAAACCAAAGGATGATAAACAAACTAACAAAAGATCAAAATGCGAAAAATGCCCAAATTTTATAATAGAAAACCAAAAAATCATAAACGTTCTGACCATTTCTATGAATATAGCTAAACATTTTGAATAGTTCGACCAATTTCTGGAATATTTAGAAATCTCAGCAACATTCATGGTAGTTTTAACATATATGATGCATATATTATAATCAATATTAAAACGTTACATGCTTCTAATAATACATTCATAACAACATGTATTCAATTTTATAAACATAAAATTAGAAACACAAATACCACAAATGTCATTGTGTTAATATGCAATAACATCATAATTTTCTCTATTAATAAAACAATCACATTATAACAAATAGAATTATAGAAGCATAGTAAAATATAAAACTATCCTAAGATCCATATATTACATACCCAAAATAAAATCCATAATTTTCAAGCATAAGCAAACTAGAGAATGATTAAATGTAAATAAGTTCAATCATTATGAAAAACATATGAATATAAGGATAAAGATGCATTAATAAAAGAAAACAAAAACACCCGATGATGAGCTTAAGCTTAATCGGTAGGATCACTTTCTTGATAATTCCATCATACCTTGCGTTGGATTTGTGCTTATGAATCTAACCATCCTAAAACATATCAACTTCAAAAACATATATTCAAGTCATCATGGCTTAGTAATGATCGATAAGCATAACATAGTCTATCTAAGAAGTTCCAATAATCTTTTTTTTTTATAAAGTCATAATGTCTAGGGGTATTAATGAAAATGCATTAGTAATTGGTAATCTCAAACTATCACAAGGAAATATCAATAGTGATACCATGCTCACGCTCAGTCAAAAGCTTGTCAATCACTCAGACATACTTCAATGAATTTTTGTTCATCTCAGCAGCTTCTTGAAACTCGTACTAAATGCTTCTCAATACCTCCAATTTTATAGATCAAGTGTCCAGTGGTGGTATTATATGAGAATGATTCTTGTTTAACCTTAGAGAATGAGAAAGATAGTCTTTTCTTAAGAAATATTTTTGAAGTGTTTTAGGATTTTGTTTTAGGAGAGAGTGAATGCTTTGTTTAAAGAGACAAAGAAATTTATTAAGTATTTGTGAAATGTAATAAAGATAATAGAAATATTGTAAATCAATTCTTTTTATCTAAAAAGATCTTTTCATATCCAACAATCGTTTATCATTTTTGACCAAAGTCTAAAAGTAAGAAAATATTGTGTATGAAAAGGAAGTTTGACAAGTATCATCAATGCATCTCCACACACTATAAAGGTAAGACTATTTCTTGCACAAGACCTTTCATATTAAAAGCAAGACCATTCACAATACATATTCAATATATCCAAAATTTCTTTGCCTAAAATACAATCTCTTCTTTCATGTTCAACCAAGAGAGAACATACAAGTTGAAAATTCTCTTTATTTTCGTTAAAGCTTACAAGTCCAGGCTTGCTCTTTTATGTCCAAGTAGTTTCTCCTCGATTGGTCAAAACTTAATGATCAATACTAATCTTTTCTTTAAAAGACTAAAAAGATGTTTTTCTTCCAACTAAGCTCATTTTCATCACCTTGTGCATGAATGTTCAAGTATTTTATGCAATTCATGCAAGCATACAAACAAGATTCATAAAACATGCTAAGAATATTGAAATAAGATTAAAAAAAGATTACCCATACCTAGTTCAAGTCAAAGCACAAAATCAATCTTCACTTAACTACTCCATGAAGATATCCATAATTAGCTTATCAGTGATCATAAACTTAAGAGATATATCACTTTTTTTTGCACATGATCATGAATAAAATGGTGTCTAATCTTTATATGCTTCGTCTTAGAGTGTTGGATCAGATTTTTGATTAATTTGATAACACTAGTATTGTTATAATAAATTGGAATATAGTTTGACTAAAGACCAAAGTCCATCAATGTTTGCTTCATCCAAAGTATTTGGGCATAACATGATTCAACAAGAATATATTCAGCTTTCATAGCAAAATTTTCCACTGAGTTTTGCTTTATGCTAGATCAAGATACTAAGACATGTCCTAGGAATTAACATGTGCCATTAGTTTTTTTTTGGTTGACTATGCAACCAGCAAAGTCAAAATTCGAATAACTAGTCATGACAAAATTATCCATCCCAGAGTAAGAAAGACCCATATCAGTTATACCTTTTAAATATCTAAAAATACATTTAATAGTATGAAGGCGTGACTCTCTAGGACTAACTTGGAAATAGGTATATAAGAAAACAATGAGCATGATATTTGGTCTACTTGCCATTAAATAAAAGTAAACTACTAATTAGACCTCGATATTTAATTATGTTTACTTTTTTTCCAAGTTCAACTTTGTCTAGTTTAGTAGTAGTGTTCATTGGTGTTAAGCTAAACTTCACATATTCCAAATTAAACTTTTTAAGCAGCTCTTTGATATATTTGACTTGACTTGTGAATAAACCATATTTATCTCGCTTAATGTGTAGTATGAGGAAGAAGGTCATCTATCACATCATGCTCTTCTCAAATTCTATATGTTTATAATTTTAAAATTTATTTCATAAAGACTCATTAGTAGCACCAAATAAAATATAGTCATACTTGTATTTTACAAATAATGTTGAATCTATATTTCCCATATTAAAGTTTTTTGAAATGAAACAAATTTACTCAATCTTTCATAGCAAGATCTAGGAGCTTGTTTAATACCATACAAAGCTTTATAAGTTTACAAAATATGATTTGGGAAATTATAACTTTCAAATCTAGGAGGTTTCTTAACATGAACTTTTTCTTGAATGAAACTATTTAAAAATGCACATTTAACATCCATTTGAAAGGTTTAAAATTCTTAAAATCTACAAATGCTAGCAATATACAAATTGATTCCATTCTTGCTATAAAGGAATAAGTCATATCAAAGTCTATGCCTTCTTCTTGGCCTTGTGCAACCAAACGAGTTTTATCCCGAACAACTTCTTTAGAGTCATCTAGTTTGTTGCAAAAGACTCATTTGGTTCCAATAATGGAACAATTTTGGGCCTAAGGATTTATTCCTATACTTGGTTTGTTTTGAATTAATCAAGCTCTTCTTGCATTGAGAGTATGCAATACTTATCACACAAGGCTTCATCATTATTCTTAGGTTTAAATTTTGAGATGAAAGCAACAACACCAATTTGATTAATCATAGAGGATCATTTTTTGACTCCACTTTATAAGTTGTCAATAATTGCATCTTGTGAAAACCCAATTTGATTTTGAATTGCTTTAAAAGTCTTTGACAAGGTTCTCCTTGGTCATGTTGAATATATTATTGAGTCATCATTAGATGTTTTTCTCTTTGATCATCTTTTACAATGGTGTTTTCTTGATGTTTACTTAGATTTAATCCATGTAAAACAACATCTACACTATTATTTTTTGGAAGAACAAAAGGGTTAAGACTCTTCAAATACAACATGCATTGATTCTTCAATTACTAGAGTTTTATGATTATAAACTTTATAAGCTTTGCTAAGTAGATGAATAACCAAGAAATATGCCCTCATCAGATTTAGCATCAATTTCTCCCAAATCATCTTTGGTATTTAATATAAAATATTTTGATCTAAATACCTAAAAAGTATGAAATCTTAGGTTTTCTTTCAAACAAATGTTCATATGGAGTTTTATGCAAAAATTGGTCTAAGAAAAACTCGATTTGAAATATAACAAGAAGTGTTTATGACTTCCACCTAAAATTATTTAGGCAGACTATACTTATTAAGCATAGATCTTCCAATTTCATAAGGGGGGTGGTTTATCCTTTCAACAAATCTATTTTGTTGTGGAGTTGTACAAATTGACAATTTATGCTTAGAACTTTTTTTTTCACAAAACTTTTGAATGCACAATTTTTAAATACTCCACTGTGATCACTTCTAATTTTAGAAATCAAGTAACCTTTTTCTTTATGAATTCTTTCATAAAATTTTGAAAAGGCTTCAAGTGCTTCATCTTTACGCCTAAGAAATAAAACTCATGTAAACTTAATAGAGTCATTTATAATGAAAAATGCATAACACTAAAAAGATCAATATGAAATAGTAGCAGTGCACGATTTGTTGAGACTTGATTCTTAGTTTGGAATGATATTATGACTTTCTTCTTATATTATCAAGCATAACAAAAAACTTTCTTTTTGTATTCAAGTTGTGGAAGTCCTCTTATGAGGTAAACTTCCTCTCATAAGCTCTTTTATGAATAATTTTAGGATCAACTTTAAGTTGGCATGTCACTGTCTTCTATATCAAATACAAGGTGAATCCACTAAAGTACTAAAACACATAAAATCATTGTCAATTTCTTTTAAATCAATCATAAAAGTGTTTTTAAGTCTTTTTCCTATGAAAATGATTTTATTTTCAATAATACATATGACTAAGAAATGTAAAGAATAAAACAAAATACTCTATTACCCCTATCACATAATTAACTAATACCTTGCAAGTTATACTTTAAACCATCAACAAGTAAAACATGTTAAATAACAGGGGAATTTTCAATATTAATGATACCTTTTACCTTTATCTTGGTATCATCTTTGAATATCAAATGTCCAACATTCTTTTCATTGAAGGAAGTAAATTTGTATTTGTCAACCGTTATATGTCCTAAATATCATTTTCCCTTCTTTTCCTATAAGGAAAAATCTCAATGTGTTTGTTTTGGCACCTATAATCTCATGGCTCCATTCAGATCAATATATATGCCTTTTGGCACCCAAATATGTTTGTTCCATGTTCAAACATTTTTTATGTATGCAATGTTTATCATGAAAATTATCTTTGCCACACAATACACAAGATGTAGAGGATGTGGATTCTTTCACAAACAAAGTTGAGTAAAGTCTTTTAATTTTTTTTTCAGATTATACCCCAAACCACTTTTCTCAAATACACATCTTTGATTACATAAAAGAATATCTAAGTTCTCATTTTCTTTTGTAAAATTAAGAACTTGAGTTTTCAAAAACTAATTTTCTTTAACTAAATTCTCATTTGTTGAATTAGGTGCATTTTAGAAAGAATCTAATTGCCTTTTAAAACCAACATTCATTTTCATTAAGGCATTCTTTTGTTTTTACATAACATCATGATTTTTTGAAATAACTTCAAGTTTATTTTGGAATAATTTTTTTTTCTATATGGCTTCAAATAATCATGAAATAATTCTTTAAATGCATTTTCTAATTCATTGAATGTAATTTAAGGTTTAACTTCATTTACTTCATTATTGTCGAAGGTGTAGCTGGCCATTGAGCACAAGTTGGCTGATTATTCCAATATAATGCCTTTCCTTTATTATTTCTTAAATCTTAATTTTTTTTAACATTTGGGAAATCATACCTCATATGAATAAGCTTTTACATTCATAACAAATGATAGCATCCTAATTGCTTGATTTTCATTTACCAATTTTTTATCTTCTAAGATTTCATTGATTAGCACCACATGTCTTAAACTTTAAATATTTGAGGAAGTTTCTAGTTACTAATGTTATATCATCATTTTTTACCCTTATATTCATTTCTCTCATCATTGTTATTAACAACTTTTAAAGTTAAGGATTTCTTCTTGATATTACTATCGTCAACCACAAGTTCCTTTATTTTTTCTTTATAAGCAATCAATGAACCAATAAACTCATCATTATCAAGAGTCTTAAGATTTTTAGCATCTTTAATAGCTTTTACCTTTGGTTCTCAAGATCTAGGAAAAGAATTCAAAATCTTACCAACGTTCTTCATTAGTGATTTGTTTCCTAGGCTAACTAGTTCATTAATAAAGGTCATGAATCTAGTGTAAATTTCCTGAATGCTCTCATTAGGCTCCATTTAAAGAGTTCATTTTCTCTAGTAAAGCTTAACAATATAAAGTTGTTAACTTCACTTGTTTATTTATAGGTTACTTTTAAAAGTTTTCAAATCACATAAACCATTTTAAAATTCTTTACCTAGTAAACTCTAAATGTTCAATGGCATAAAAGAATGAATTCATTGCTTTTGCATTATAACTGTGCCTTTTCTTTTATTTATCATCCAACTCACTAATATGTTTTGAAATAACCTCTCTATATGAATCTATCTTGTGTATCCACTCTCAACAATATCCTATAATTCAATATTTATAGATTAAAGAAAAGTTTTCAATCTCACCTTCAAATAAGCATAATTTTTAACTTAAAAAAGGAGCCTTATTTAATAAAATACCCTAATATAATATAGAGTTTAGACATTTTCAAGTCCATACAACATCCAAGGAGTCCATAGCTTTGATTTGATGTAGAAAAATTGCTACATCAATACTACTTTGACATACATATTAAATGCAATAATATATTGTTATTATTAAAACAAATAATCCATAGGTGATTAAAGACCTTTGGGTTAACAATATCAATATATCATCAAAAAATACTAAAACAAACCTTCTCTAATAAGGCTCTAATTTGTTGTTCATTAAGGCTTGAAATGTGGCCGATGTATTAGTCAAGCCAAAAACAATTATCTTAAATTTATAGTGCCCATTATGAGTCATGAATTTTTTGTTTTCTTTTCTATATCCTCTTTACACATTCTCACTTGATAATATCTCAATCTTGACTCTGGCTTTGAAAAAAACTTCAAACCATGTAATTTATACATTAATGCATGTATTAAAGGAATAGGGAATTTTATTCTTAATAGTCAAGTTGTTCAATTACTTGTAATCCACACAAAACCTCCAAGTGTTATCCTTCTTCTTAACTAAGAGCATAAGAGAGGAAAATGGGATGCAACTATGTTTGATGACCCTATATTGTAACATTTCCTTAACTAATTTCTCTATCTTTTCCTTGTTCATGGATTATTGTAAGGTTTAATATTAACTAGTTTGGCTCTTGATATTAGTGGTATCCTTTGATCCAACTTCTAAGCTGGGGGAATGTTTTTTGGTTTTGTAAATACATATTTATATTCCTCTAGAAATTCCTTTACTTTTGGATTTTTCTCTGCCTATCTTGATTCTTCCATCACCTCCATATAAAATAATTGTCCTATAAAGCCATATGTTACTTTCTTTAGACTCTTGTGATCATCTATAGTTTAGCTTATTTAGTAATTCCTTTCAGTTCAAACATTCTTCCATTATTTTTGAATGATAGTTTCATCTTGATTAAGTCAAACAAAATTAGATAGTAAATTCTCATCCAATCTACTCCCTACACCATCTTATAACCTTCTAATTTCAACAATGTTAAATATCTTTGAAATTCATATCCCTGCATGAACTATATTAACTTGGAACAATAACCATTGCACCTCATCACACTTTTGTTAGCTACTAATACTACTAATGTAGCAGTCTTTTCAATAATTGTCTTGATTTCTTTAATGATTTATACATCAATAAAACTATTTGAACTGCCACTATTAATCAAGATTATAATGCTCCTTGTAAACCTCCGACCTAAAAATTGGTAAATGAATATTAAATAGGGTAATGCTTAATTGAAAAATGATGAATGAGGAAAAATAATATGATTCAGGATGAACATTCCTAGTAAATTCAATTAAATTCTAAATGAGATAAAGCAATAAATTAGTACGTGAAATGTCAACCTAATAACAAATCGTGCAAATTCCTCAATCGGGTAAAATAATTATACAAAGGAGAAATTTTATTAATTAGGGCTAAAATATTTATACAATAATGATAACAATATAGTGGGATTCTATATAAAATAATGTATGATTTTTCACATGTGAAAAACAATGATTACTAATTAAGCCTCGTGTACAATCACACAATTTTAATCGAAAATGGCAAAAACTTCTAGGAATATTTTATGATGATTATGGATGGAAGTCCTCAAGTAATCAGTAGAAAACATGATGATTTAAGTAAATAAATAGTACATAAAATTTGGATTTTGGTGTAAAATTATCAATTATATGGTTTTACAATATTAAGCATACTCTCAATTCGACTGTTGGATTGAGCTGAAATTTTACGAGGAATCTCTTGACATATTTTTTTATATCTAGGTTAAAAGTTTAGGTCAATTAGAGTTTAATAAGACCTCGAGAGAGTACTAATGGTCAAACAAAAATACAAAAGATGATATATAGACTAAGCAATGACATATTTGTAAATAAACTAAAACAACCTTTCCCTTTTTATCTTAAGCTTGATTACGAGTCTAGTAGTGCCAAGAGGAGGAGAGAGCTCAAAATACTCCTTCATTCATCTTCTTTCTTGATTTCTTCACCAAAACACTTGTTGAGTGAATGGATTAAGGACCTAAAAAGAGAAGATTAGTCAAAAAATTTGTACCAAAAGTAGTGTGATAGGAAAAGCAATGAGGTTAGAGTCTAGAGA
>Ga0325402_1001105_pt1 | contig 21319 bp, 10 predicted proteins | sample PopdelMetagenome_22_FD_207212 | JGI IMG/M metagenome (GOLD analysis project Ga0325402, IMG submission 207212) | Populus deltoides microbial communities from Bellville, Georgia, United States - Xylem-PdKOR-R3 | ecosystem: Host-associated > Plants > Phyllosphere > Stem > Wood/Secondary xylem...
CAAGAACAGAAACTGTACAGAGGGGAGCAAGTTTTCTGCCCCTGTTTCTTCTCACAGAAACAGAGGCGTTCGTGCCTCACGATCGTGAGGCACGAACGCGTGAAGAAAGGCCATTCTCTGGCCACAGCAGGGGAATCACGGAACCAAGGATATACAGAGAGCAGAGAGAACCCGAAGAAAAACCAGGGGAAGGAGACTAGACAGAGAAAGAAAAACAGATATAGAGAGAGAGAGGGAGAGACTTCTGAGAGCAGAAGAAAGCAAGAGATAAAGAGAAAGAAGGGAGAGAACGTCGCCCGGTCAGACCTCCATCACCGTCATCCTCATCTCCCAGTGCAGCGCCAGCGTTAGAAGGGAGAGAACGTCACCCGGCCAGCCCTCCATCACCGTCATCCTCATCTTCAAGGCGCCAGGTAAGTTGCTCTTTCCTTCCGTTTATTTTAATTACATGCTCCTGTAGAAAAACTAAAAAATGGCCAGCCGGGTCAAGCCTGTGACCCGGCTAGGCCTGCTGGGTCCAGCCCAGCCACATGGGCTGAGCTGGGCCCAGCCCAAAAAAAAATTAAAAAAAAAACAAAAAAATAAAAAAGGTAGAAAAAATAAAAAATGTGCATGCATGAATAAAAATAATGTAAATTTATTGGTTTATTCACTGACGCCAGAGTCAGGAATAAAAATACCGGTTTAAATTTATATTATTTTTATTCAGTGTATTCTATTTTATTTAGCTAGAAAAATAAAAAATGTATGCATGCGTAAAAATCAATTTATTTTTATTTATTTATTCACTGGCGCTAAAGTAGGGAATAAAAAATATTGATCTAATTTTTCGTAGCTACGAATTTTTACCAACGCCAGAGTTGGAATTATTCGAGCTCGAATATTCACTGACGCCAGAGTCAGGAATATTATAAACAAATCATCATAGCACAAACGAATAAATATTTAGCAATTTAAGACAAAACCAGCAATGCAGTCTGCCTCAGGCAGAACGTTTAAGGGGTGATAATATCTTCCTTTTTATGTAACCAATCCCGAGCCATAGAATCTCTGTTGACCAGTTAGGGTTCCTAGTGACCATAATACTAGGTGGCGACTCCTCGAACAAGACCTTTTCCCCTAAAAGAACCAGATGCCAGAAATCTGTTCTTTTTCCATATTCGGAGAATTATTTTTAGGGCCGCCGCGATGTCGGGTGCGACAAAATGAATCATAAAAACTCTTCAAATTTAAATGCATAACTAAAAAAAAATAATCATCATTTAAAAGAGGTTTTTCAAACAAAATAAAAGAGAGAAATGATACTAATTCAAATATAAATTAAAAACATTGAGAGAAAAAACCATAAAAAATCATTATTAATATATATATATAAAAGCAAAGGTTAGGCGCTATTGGGTTGGGTTAGCTAGGGTCGAGCCAGCTAGCGTGACCTATTTTGTTGAATTAAATTCTATTCGATATGATATATATTGCTTTAATAATTATACGAGTACGAAGTGTCTATTATGTCTCGATATTGGTATACTTGTCAGTAATTCCATGCTAACGGAGAGTAGTTAGTTTATGTGTACATGATATTTCGTATACTTAGCTGGTGAGAGAGGTATCAGCTTGTGATGACTGATCCTCCCACAATGGTCACCTTCGAGTGTATCTGGTTATCTTCGAATGTCATCTGATATCTGATATGTATTCCACTATTTTATGCTAACATGCTTGGTATAATAGTATGCATGTTTATATCAAGATATATTGAGACTTGCAAACAATTAATATCTAAAATGTATATTAAATGTTATTCCGTTACTGAGGTTGTTTAACTCACCCTTATATATTTTTAATATTATTTCAGGTTTTTAATTTCTATTAACCGGTAGATTTTGTTGAGTATTCTTACTTCTTTAATTTTGGTTGGTATACCTTACTTATTCTGTATGATTTTCATTTTAGTTTTTATTGGGTGTCTTAGATGCTCAAATATTACATTGTTTTAATTAAGTTAAGATTTTGATGATGTAATAGATATTATAGATTATTTATTTTATTTTATTTTGATGATGATGATGAAATATTTTAAAAATTATAAAACGCTATAAATTTTATATAATTTATTTTATAACATGTATAGTCTGAGATTTAATAAAAGTGAGAACACCACTCCTGTATTAGCGATTATGAACTCGAGATTCGGTTTCGTTACAGTATCAAATTGAAGATGACAAAGAGATAGACCTCAGAAAGTCGTAGTCGCCGCAGGATTGGATTTCTAAATCTTACACTTTATTTATAATTCACTCGCAGCCGTGGGGTATCAATATCCCAGGCCGTTCCCACAGTGAGAGTGACCTAACAAGCCCCATTGACCTTTCGTGTGCTCTGCCTAGGCCTTTCTTTCTCTCTTTTAGCTCCGAGTGAGAACAGAAAAGTGAAACCTAATAGTGGCCAGTGGCCTGGTGGTCCAAAGTACGGTAACGTTTCTCCCTGTCTGGACCCCCAACCCCTGCTATGGAGGTCCAAATCCTTCTCAGTTACTAGACACCACAATTTAATCTATTTTAATTATTACTAATCTTTTATATTTAATAAGAATGATGATATATAATAAGGTAATTCTCTTGCCTTGAGGCATGTGGCTGGCGTTAGTGTACAATATTCTGAAACTATTTGTGCTGAGTGGCTGCAGTTTGTGCACTATGGATTCAATGGGGGATAACCCTTCACATCACGAACAAATGCAAGCAAATAGTGTCCTCTCCTCGATCATATATGTATATATATATAATAACAAGTTGGAAATTTGAAGCAAAGATTCAAGGACCACTGCCTTGGTCACCTTTTCTTTCCCTTTACAGCAACGGCATGGTTACATTCTCAAAATGCTGTGGTGCATGTCTATGTCGTATGCATATTTGCATCAGCACCACTTACGATCTCATCTATTGTTTTATGATTTGCCATACTAGCCGTCTACTTGGAGGAGATATTTAGTTACTATTTCATAATAAAAAAATTGAAGATAATAGAGACAAGTGCAACATGTTTTATATGAAATATTAAAGTTAACTCAAAAAATATTTATTTTTATATTTGTCTCTTAATTTCTTTATCTGCTGTGACATTGAAAACCTGGGGCTGAAAAACATGGGTGTTTTGGTACATGGGAAACCTTGAAATTGAATCCTGCATTCAGAGATAAAATTCATGAGAAGCATGTCCAATATTATGATGTCAATCAAACAATGTCTTAATCTGCTATACATTGTCACACATGATCCCTCCATCTGCTCTCCCCTCTCTAGATTCTCACAAACAATGTTTCCATAGAAGAGCAACAAAATATAGCACCCTAAGCTCAAAAGATTTTGAAAGATTAAACCAAAAGGAGGGATTGGATTAATAGAGATGGAAATTAATTATATGTAGCATCAAGTATTGTGCTTCAATATCTTATTATCATACCATATAATACATGGCAAAATTGCTTACAACCTTAACATTGGCTAAACTAATTAAGATTCCACCAGAGGGACAACATTAATTATTAGTTACATAACAGAGCAAGCATTAGGGTTTTCATCACTGAAAATCTGAGGAGCATAAGCAAACTCAGAGTAGTACTTTGATGGCCAATATTCACTTCTCTTGATATCTAGGTTCTTGTCATCCTCTGCCTTCGCTTCTTCTCCATCTTTCTTTTCTCCTTCTTTTTCTTCCTTTTTCTCTTCTTTCTTCTCTTCTTCCTTCTTTTCTTCATCTTTCACTATGGAAGCTTGTTTTCTAGTCTTCTTGTACACATCATCCACCAGCTTTGATGGATCGACCACCCCTTTTACTATTACTTGATCATTGGTTAGGTTTGTTTCTACTGACTCTACACCTGCATGCATTGCATTAATTCCAAAGCAATCACTCAATGTTCAACTTGCTCTAGGATATGTGATTTTTGGGACCTTGTATAAAAGAATTGAATATGTGCACACGGAGGTATGAGAAGAAAAATCTCACTCCTTAGTGCCACTCTTTGGTGTTTTTGTTAGAATTAGAAAATAACACAAATTATATCTTGAGATTTTATTTAACCGTATGTTTAAGTTCCTGGGTTAAAATGATATCAAAATTTTAATAATTTATATTTTACACTCTTTTGAATTGAGATATTTTTTTACATAAACATCTAGTTACCAAATAAGAAAAATATCATAAAAAAGTGATTTGAACCAAAAACTTCGTGGAAAACACCTCACGTGTATTATCTTGATTCAAGAGTTTGGCTTTTTCATAGGTTTATACAAAATTGCAAGATGATTTAATGTAAATATAAATACCTTGGATCTTTCGAACTCGCTTTCGTAGCACTTGAGCACATGCTTCGCAATGCATTCTAACGTTCAAGACTACAGTTACGACAGGAGGAGGCTGCAGCCATAAAATTGCATTAGAAAATATTGGTCAGATGGAAATACAAGTAATTCATAGAATGATATATGGCTCATCTAGAAGCAAGAAACAAATTTATGAGAAAAGTAGAAATCATAAGAGGAAAACAAAGTGTCCTTCATGTTTATTGATTTAGGCTTTCTCCTTTGTTGTTTCAGATGGAACATCTTCTTTTCCTTACACTTCAATGAAACCATAAGAGAGCTCTAAGGTTGCGTTGGTTAGTGTCCAAGACAGAAGGTATATGTACAGAAATAACAAAAACATATTTAGTGACTGATATTCACCCAAAAATTGTTCGTTGTAGAGTGAATTTCTATTATTTAAAAAAAAAAAACATGAACACATATCCTAGTCTCCATTATACCTATCTTTTATATCCTAAAATAGTAACAAACACTATTTAAAATACTATAAAACAAGACACTCAATCCAAGATTTTAAACAAGTTATGCCATATCAAAGTCATCTAGTAAAAAATAGGATTTAAAAACTTTTTAAGCCATGATCTAACTTTATTGTGGATGAAGTTTGACTAGTGTTTTTTATTTTCATGTGGGGGTGAATGCAATAGTGGCCATATGAAGCCAACAGGCTCAATACCCAACAAGAGTGAGACAGAAACCACCAAATTCCATTAAGACCACCATCCTCGAGACACTTGCAGCTCATGCCGACCAAACAGTAGATTGTACTCGGTACATTAGGATAGGATCCTTTCGTTTCATGCTTTTCAATTTATTTTCCAGAGCACATGTTTTCTTGAACTGAAAAAACAAGCCATATGCTAGTTACACAATAGCTAAAGTAGTTTTTGTAACATATTGATGATTTTGTTTACAAAGCTAAGGACAAAAGGTGATGATCATAAAGAAAAGGGCTCCTCGTGCTCTTGTCAATCCTCAAAAATTGCGGGGGAAATTGTGGTCATCAAGCAAGGAAACAAAATTTCCGAGCCTGTATAGGCCCATAACAATAAATTTGAGGATTCGTGGGGTCAAAACCCTAAATGTTCTTTCTCTTTCCTTGCAAAACGTGCCCAATACTGCTGACCTGTTTTGTTACTTTCATGTCAGCATGGAAACAGCACTCACAAGAGTCACAGTAGGTAATAGGCAAGTGGGTAAAGTTTATAAATTTGCCTAAATGACACCTTATCGTTAGGACTGCCAAGTAAAAGCCTACATAAAGTCAATATAGGATTCTCCACCCTAGCTTTAGTGGGTCAAAAATAGAGAGTGAGGGCTAACTTGTAGTTGAAAAAAGTAAATAAATGGTAATGATTGTGTGTGGAGAGTAGTAGAATCTTTGAAATTTTTACCTCATCTTTTTTCTCTTCTTCCTTGGGTGGATCTTTGGCTTCCTCTTTCTTCTCTTCAGGCGGTTTTGGCAAGGGTGAAATTAGCTCCACTTTCCGGCCGCTTTTCTTTTGCAGCCTCTCACATACCTTTGATGGGTCTGCTGCTTTGCCTTTCACCACCACCTTGCTTGCTTTGCTATCTGTGCTTACTTCCTCCACTCCTGTCACCCATATTTTCCAAATCCGACCGTTAGGTATTGTGATTGGAGCGGGTTGGGTCAAAAATTGTTATTTAATAACTTTTTTGAAATCATAGTTTTGAAAAATTATGTACAAAGCTGAGATTTAATGTACTTTTTCAGAACCATGATCTTAAATGCAAACCATAGATTTGGAAACGTAAGCTCGAGCGGAGTAGAAATAGATAAAATATTAAGGATATAATATATATCTACTGCCCTTTTAAGGAAAAATCATTGATTATACTATGGTCTTTCTTTATTTAAGATGACGATAATGTTAGAGGTGATATTTAACACGAATTCTAAGGTAATGATGGTTTGATCTGTAATTAAGTAAATGTTTTGGCTTTGTAATGTTAGTGAAGTACAAGTCCTTTCGATATTATGACATGCAATTTAACCTTAATTAGGTGTATAAAACAAAATTCACTATGTCTCTTTCCTAATTAAGAACAATTTCCGAGTTTAGAAAGTTGAACGTTCAAGCATGGTTTAGTTAAAGATGGTAAAGCAAGAAACACCTTCAAATCCTTTCAAAGCTCTTGCAACTTTCCTGGCACAAGCTTCACAATGCATATCAACCTTGAGCACAATCTCTGGAGGCACTTCTTCTTTCTTTTCTTCCTTCTTCTCTTCTTCCTTAGCCTCTTCTTTCTTTTCTTCCTCTTTTTTCTCCTGTCGAAGAGAATTAACACCCCAAAATTATCAGCATCATCTCTTGCAATTGTTCTATTTGAATAAATAAATAACTCCGTACACAAGAAAGAAAAAGAAGACTCACTTCACCCATTTCTGAGATGATTCTCAAGTATTCTCTGCTTCGGAAGCTATTGACAAATGTAGCTAGTTATGCACACAAACACTCAGTATGTTCAGTAACAATGAGCTAAGCTTTCTGGCTTTTTTGCTCTCTCTCTCTGTGGGTGTGGTGGAGGAGGAACATTTATGTAAGGTGGGGATCCTCAAATCTGATGTGGATTTGTTTGAGGCACAGAGCATTTATAGGGGATAGCTTCTCTTTTCAGTGATGAAGTTAAAAATAAAAAAAAATAATAAAAAATATTCTACACAACAATATCAATATCAAATATAGCTGACTCAGCACCCCCATAAATTGCCCTTCATTTCCTCCTAAATGACCTTCGTGCTGGGGATAACGCAGGAGTCAGGACTATTTACAATAAATGAAATATTAATGTTCAATTGAATTCCAATGATGAATGGACATGTATACGTCATGTGATTTTGTTGATCTACACATTAAAATAATAATAATAAAATTATACTCGTTTATCACAAGTCAAATATTTTTACTTTTTATATATAAAAAATTATTTAAGTTTTTTAATATATTTTAATAGTTCAAAAAATTTATACAATCAAAAAAATAAAAAATTATGTGCGTTAATAAATAAATAAATAAATTATTATTATTAATGACACTTAAAAACAAAACTTGAAAAATCAAGAGACAAATATAGATCAAGATATTGAATCTTGAAAAATAAAACATTAAATTGATTGAATAAAATAAAAGGAAAAAATAAATAACATGTAAGACTACACATCTTAAGAATATCATCTAAAAATAAATATTTTTTATTTTCAAAAACATAATTTATCTATATAAAAGATAAAAACAAAATCATAAATGAATAAAAAAACCATTCCGAAAATTAAACACCTAAGAGAAAAATTAATATTTTTTAAAAGAGTCCCCTGAACAAAATAAAAGATATGAGATTTTTTCTTTTTTTTTGTTTTTTTAACCGCTCACGTTACTTTATTTCCTTTCAATTGCATTATTTAAAGTTATATTTTCATGACAACCATAGTTATCAAACCCGGTCTGGGGGTTGACCTGGTCAAGGAGCCGGGTCTTGGGTTACACGGGTTGACTCGGATCAACTTGAAAAAATTAAAAAATAATATTTGACGTTTTAATATTTTATATGAAAAAAATAAAAAAATAATCAATGTGAATATATGTTATACATGTTGTAAACAATTAAGTTTAAAGCATTATTTGAAAAGGTTTTTTATCCTACATTGAAAAGATATTATCTTATTCTTCTAAGTTAAAGTATTTAAACCAAAAAAGGTTTTTATCCCACATTAAAAAAACATAACTTTTACCTTGTGAACATAAAGTATATATACTAAAAGGCTTCAAATCCCACATTAAAAAAATAAAACATTATTCAAGTATTTATATAGTGAATTTTAAAATGAGTTAGTAATCAACTAAAAAATATAAAAAAGAGGGTGTCTAGGTAGGAGAAAAAACACATTTGAAAAAAAAAAACTCTACCGGGTTTTTGTCAGGTCACTCAAGTTCTGGGTGGGTCGGCAAGTCGATCAGTTTACTCCGGGCCAATTACAGGTTTAAATTTTGAATGAAACAGACCTGGTCAAGGCTCCGGGTCACCCAAATTGTTTTTTTTTAAATGCTTGATATTTTATTATTTCATATAAAAAAATTAAGAAACAATCCATGTAGATATAAGTTATATATGTTGTAAATAATTAAGTTTAAAATATTATTTCAAAAGGTTTTTTTATCTCATATTAAAAAAGATACTATCTTATTCTTCTAAATTGAAGTATTTAAATCAAAAAGGTTTTTTTTTTATCTCACATTGAAAAAACATATTTTTTTTTTCTTGTGAACATATATTATATATACTAAAAGGTTTCAAATTTCACATTTAAAAAATAAAATATTCTTCTAGTATTTATATAATGAACTTTGAAATAAGTTAGTAACCAATTAAAAAATATGAAAAAAAAAGGTTTTTGGGTAGGAGGAAAAACACATTTGAAAATAAAAAATCTTTACAGGGTCACCCGAGTTCTGGGTTGACCTGGTGAGGCGACCGGTCTATTCTAGGTTAATTACAGATCCAAATTTTGAATGAAACAGATATGACCAATGTTATTGGGTCCAGGTGGCAGCATGACTCAACACTATTGGGTCTTGGTGGAGTAGGGCCCACAACTGTTGGGTCGTGCTGCGCAGTAGGACCCACTATCATTGAGTCTCGCAATAGAGCTAGACCCACTAAAACATGGGTCTGGCTGCGCAGCCGAATCCCCTATCCTGATAATATTACCTAAAATAATATTATATTATAATATTTATGAATTGTTTGGTAATGGATTTTATTGTTAAAACATTATGTGATATAATATAAATATATAAAGTATATGATGCAAATAAAAAATTTATTTAAAGCTCGATCAACTTTAATATAATAATATTAAAATTATATATTTTTTTAATACTTTTATTTTAAAGAGTTTATTGTGATTATATGTGAGACATGTATTAAAAATATGACACATAAGATTTTTATGCCACTATTTAACTATTTTTTGAATATTAATAAAATTTGTTAAAATATATAAATCATTTAGTCCAATCTAAAATAATCAAAGATAACACACTACAATTACCAAGATATTTTTTAAAAATAATATTACTAAATTAATTCTTCTTTTATGTCCATTAAATATAACATAATCCTTTAATACATGATACAACTTTCCTCTTTTTTTTTTATCCTTATTTCTTTATTTTTTTTTATCGAGAGAGAATGTGCATATACTACATTTGTCATCATTGTTAATGTGCTAGTATTTTTGAAACACAAAAATAAATATGTTTTCATAAGAAAATTCAATGTAACTTCAAATGAAAAAAATTATTATCACCCAACTTTTATATAATATAAAAGAAGTTTTATCAATTTATTTACTCGTTACCGTATGAAAAATAAATAAATAAGAAAAAAGAAAAAAAATTAAAGTGTTGGGTCCTGCTGGGGGCAGGACCCAATGTTGTCTGATAGATCCTCCTACCCGCAGGACCCAACACCATTGGTTGGGTCCTGATAGCAGCAGGACCTTACGTCATTGGATTCTGGTGGCAGCAGGACCCGGGAACGCAACAACACTTGTTGACTAAAATACTGAAAGACAACGCCTTTCATGGACGTTACAGTGTTGTTCACAATGCAAACACTTTATGTCTACACTGTCGTTCTTGGTGTAATGAGTCTATATCCACAGTAAATGTACAATATTTTTCTCACGCGTTTTAAAATATAGTATAATATATAAAAAAGAAGGGGTCGGTTCATGCCCTAAGATAAAGATGAAGTCATGCAATTATAGGAGTGTTGAAGTAGCTTAAGAAGATATTTATATACTATATTGTAGTATATTTGACATGAAATGTTGGGCTTTGTTCATGTCGATCGTGAGCTTTATTTGATGCTTTATTTTTTTTTTAGGATCATAAGAGTCCAGAAAGATACTGATAAGGTTAGCTTTTGGATCCCCAAGAAAACTTTCCATTAAATTAGATTATTAAAGTGATTTAGCTTTCATATAATTCATTATTTATTTTCTATTAATAATTTATGATAGGGTAGGCTACCTGTGTGACCCAAATCTAAAAGTATTGCCTTCACCGACCGCCCGCCAAAGCATAAATTGTTTTTCGGCAAATGTCCTCAATCTTTGCCTCACAGCCTTCTAATTAAAAAGAGTATAATTCAAACCCCTAATGGCTAAAGGTAAGCAAACTAATTGTCTTATAATTCATTTATTAATCAATGGAAGTATTTTGGTTTGAATAAATCCCATGATATAATAATGCTTGGAAATACAATAAAATTGAAATAATATATATCTCAAATACAATTTAAGTTAAATATTGTCTCTTTAAAGAGTTTCAAAGGTTTTGTATGGAGTTTTATCTTGTAATTTTTTGTTCTTGATTTTTTTATTTTAAGTAGTGTTAGTGAGGACTTTATATTTTAAAATTATAAAAATCCACTTCAAAACTATTTTAAAAATATATTTATTTTATATATTTATTTTTCTGATGAAACACATTTTTATCTTATGTTAAATAACACTAATTAAATGTAAAAGTCTTATGATAACAAAGTATTTTCACAGCTCGATGAGTTTCAAAACCAAAATAATAATGCAGAATCTAGTTTGCTTGTCGCATGAACCAACATCATTAAACATCTCGTAATGATGTTTTTTTTTTTAAGTTAATAAAAGTGTATTTTGATTAGAAGAAAATTAAAGGATAAAATGTGTGAGCAATCATGCGAGAAATGGAGCCCACAATTCAGGACTCGAAGCCCGATGCTCTGATGAACACCGAAACCCAATTCCATGGTCGGTCTGGTAAGGCTATCGGTATCTTGAAAAGGCAAGGAAGGAAACGGGGGCACAGAAATGGGACCCATTATGTGATTTTGGAACCATTCAATGAATGACATCTGTGATGATAAGCATTATCATCTACCATGGGAGTCCTCTCTCCATTCAAAATGAAAACGGACACGCAAGCAATTGAGTAGAAAAAAGCTGGGAGAAGTTGACAGAATTTCCTGTCGTTACTCTAACAAGTTGAGAGCACAACCAAAGAATCTCGAAAAGACAGAAAGGTAAGGCCTTTGTATGAACTGGGTTGGAAGATGATTGGTCGGTCACCTATGAGCCATTGGAGAAATGGGTGTAAAAAAAAATAGAAGATTAAGATGGTCTATCGAGGAGTCTTCGCAAGTTGAAAGTTTTGCTCGACGGTGGAAAGTGGCATTTTATGAATATTCAAATTGGGATATCATTTTCTAGGCAGTAAAACAAAGATTCATTTTACTTAGGGGTTATTAGTTAGATTTTAAATTTATTTTTTAAAAATTTATTAATTTAAATTTTATAAATTTTAAAGCTGTTAGAAGTTTCTATAGTCGTTAACTTTAGTATCTATAAGATTAGTTGAAGTACACACAAGTTAACCTGGATATTCATGCTAATATAAAAAAACAATCTAACCTAATCAAACCTGATTATCAACTCGCTAAAAAAGTAAAATGTTTTGATATATATTTTTTATATAAAAAACTAGAAATTAACAAGTTGATTTGGATTAGATTTTATAATTATAGGTGAAAGGGAATCAATTTTTTTTTTAGATAGATTGAATTTTAAAAAATCAAAGAAAACATCAATGTTCCCTGACTTATTACTCCATGATAAATATGCAAGCTGTTTTATATCATTTTAATGTTTCAAACATTTCTCAATCGGGTTTTTTTTTATATATTTAATTTTTCTTCTAATATGCATATTTAATGTAATATAAAATGAAGGAAACTTGAAAGAGAAATTTAAGGATATAGTAGGAGTATATAATAATAAAACGTCTAAAATACTAGAAATCTAATTGATATTTTTTTTATGATTATAAATTTAGAATTGACTAATAGAATTACGTTAAAGATTAGAGGAAACCACAATTTAATCTTTAATCGACATGCTTATTCTCAGTCTCGAAACAAAATAATTTATCAACTGTATTTTTAATGTATATATCCCATCTCTATCTCTATCTCTTTTTTTCTTTTTCTTTTTTTTTCATGAAGAGGAATACGTGTTTACACCATTTAGATGAAAGTTGGATAAATCCTAGCTCTGTACTGGCTCGTAAGGAATTGGGACAGGAAATTCAAATAGATTCTTTGTTTACTTTTTTTTTTTTTTGAAATCAAGAATATACATATAAAATATAAAAAGAAAACATGAGAGCAGAGGTTTAAATACATAGATTGTAGCCTAAACCTCAACCTAAATACAAGGAAGAAAAATAAAAAAAATAAATAATCCTACTAATGAAGTAACAATATAAAAACCAAATGAAATCAAAACTTAAACGGATGAAGTTGAAATATATTTGTAATTACTATACAAATCAACACTTACGTATCAAAATAAAAAATTTAAATTTCTGATCCAACTTACGACAAAGTAAAATAAATAACATAGAACATCTTCCTAGATTGATTGTTCGTCCTCAAATATCAAATTATTCCTCCTCAAATATCAAATTATTCCTAATATTCGCACTTGAGGGTCTAGCTCAGTGGTCAATCGTGTGACTTGTTCCGCCCCTGTCCCGAGTTCGATCCTCTATGTGCATGCCTGTCACCTCCGCGGTGCCTTACCTGCTCACTGGGCTTGCAGGATGTTCAGTGGGCCGTGGGGAATAGTCGTGGTGCGCGTAAGCTGGCCCGGATACCCCACGCTAATAAAAAAAAAAAAAATTATTCCTAATATTCTATATAGTCCAAACAATTTACATGAATTCTAATCCCATCCTTCAAGGCAACAAGCTACATATTTCTCAATCGAGTCCTCTATCAGTATGTTAATATTTCTTATCTGATGTGCATGCAGCTTTCATGCCATACGAACTACTTTGTTTCGAAGAAAACTTGATGGAAAAACTTTCGAGCTCGGAGATTTGGATTTGATTGAGAAAGATTTCAAATGTTTGACATTGCAGTAAATTTTACAAAATATATTATTTTAGCCTTTACATAATCAATATTTAAAACATAATTATATAGGAGATATCTAATATAAAAAACAGAAGCAATTAATTTCATGAACGAAACATTTTTTTCTCTATAGCTAGCTAAAAAAAAGACAGAAACTATCAAGAATATCGATGCATAGAAGAAGCCAAGCAAAAAGAAGAATGGCACTTTCTATGGATCAAAGGGTGATTCTGAAACATGATCATAGAATCTTGAAAGCAAAAGTCATGAAAATATATACCTGATCAAGACAACAAATAATTCCAACAGGTGGTCCTTCCATGGATGTATGAACGGTAATCGAAGAGAACCCATGGCCACGGAGAAGAAAGATTGATATTGCAGCTTTAACACCCATCCTACTGAATCACAATCAACTCTCCATCTACTTTATGCTCCACAATCCATTCAATCTTACCATTTGCTTCCTGTCATTATCGCATATTATTATCATTTTATAATCATAGATATAGTCGTAGTTATAAAATATGACTAAAGACTGATGTTATAGGTTTGTCAAGTTAATCGGATTAATTTATTTTTATCAAAATTAATTACTTGTTTTTTCCGCAAAAGCTGATGTAGATTTAAATAAAAATCATTTTGAAAACTAAAAAAAATTTAAATGTCAAATTTTGGAAGCTAGAACATGAAGTTTTGGGTTTGGAGTATAATTTAACATAAAATATTTTAATGACATGAAGGTTTTGCTTTTAATTTATTTTCCTAATTGTTTTTTTTATTATTTATTTTGTGTTGAAATTATGGAAAACTGGTCATTAATTATTTTTTGCTTTCTCCACACAACCTTGCAAGGAAAAAAAATGATATGTTTTGAAATTTTAGACTGAACACATATTTCAAATTATGTTACTTTTATTATTATTAATTAAGCCCTACAAGTGTTTGATCTTGCGTCCCAATACTGGGGTTCGGTAAGACATGAGATCAGAGCTTGGAAAAATACTTGGATCTACGATTCTGACTCGAAGAAAATGCCTCCAAGAAAAATCAGAATAAGAGAGATTTTGATTCTATTAAGGTCATATTTCATTACAAAATACAAATAGATGAGAGGTGTTTTAGGATGAAAAATCATTAAAAAAATATATGCTTTTGATATGAAACACAGGTTACATAATGTTCAGCTAATAAATTTGTTTATTTTTGTATTTTAAAAATGTTTGTTTTTGAAAAACATTTAATTTTATTTTATTTTTTTGCTTCAAATTAATTTTTTAAAGATAAAAAATATTATTTTAATATATTTTAAAGTAATAACCATCCACTACAACTCTAAATCTCAAACACCATAAGAATACCCAAAACCATGTTCAAAGAAGAAAAAAATACAATCTTAGTTACGATCAGATGTAGAAAATAACTCTATTTTCTGAAAATGGAATTCAAGATTTTTCTTTAATCCATTCATAAAAATGTCAGTCCATAGCTTGTCAGCATTGAGCTTGAACTATACACTTGATATCGGATAAATGAGGCTCTCTCTTCATACCCCGGGCTTAAGCCAAGTGAAAACAACCACGGCTGCCATGGTTCATGTTTCTATTCAAGGACACCCCCTAGGGATAATGTTGCTAATGGCATGTTAATGGACATCAGATCTTTTCTTCAATCTACACCACAGTCCATTCTTGGTATGGATTGTTGCACCTGTTACCAATTCTACCTCCTCTGGGGAACCTCTTAGCTCTACGTCGAATTTCTGTAACAATAAAGTCAAAGCTATGGTTGATTCCATGAGCGCAAATTGATCCCCAACGCATTTTCTTGGGCCTCCTCCAAAGGGTAAGAAGGCAAAATCTGATATAATCTGACAATGGCAACCATAATATATGTTAGGAAAGGCAAGGTTGTATGTTATGTTCGGAAACCAGAAAAAAGTTGTGAGCAGACCTCATTTGGATATAGAGCTCCTGGGCTTCGAGATGGATCGAAGCCACTCCATCCTTCAATCCCATCATTATTTCTTGTCACTAAGAATCTTTCTGGTTCAAATTCGTTAGGATTGTCCCAAAAATATGGAGATCTATGGAGATTATAGACCTAAACGAACAAGTACATACCAGTAAACTTACATAGAGCGTGCTAAAGTAGAAGAAGGAAGTAAAATACTGAAGTTTCACAGTGCAATGAATTCTAAAGCGTTAATGACAACGGAACCAAAACAGATGGCAATAGAAATGCTTCAACTTACCGATACAAAGATATCAGTCCCAGCAGGAATTGCATAACCGTCTTTGTCTCCTTTGTATCCTCCTGTGCAATTTAAGTCTCTTGCTTAATTCAAATGTTGCAAATTAATTTTCAGGAATCAGTTTGGCTACTATTTATCCTATGGTTACCAGTGAGAAATACCTGGCAAAACATCTGGTTTGAGGGAGCGTCTAATCAGCAATGGTGGCTGAGGATACAAACGAAGAGACTCAACCACAATAAGTCGAATGTACCTGAAAGCATGGAAGAAAAAGTATTGCGAAAAAATTATGTGTATATTCATTTGATATGAATGTCTATTAATTTTTAAAAACTATACAGGAAAATGCACAGCCTGGTTTTTGGAACACAGCCACCAGTGAATATAAACAAGTTTGCATGAGCACGTATAAAGGGAGACTCACTTCAACTGTTTAATCAGCTCGAAAGTCAGCCTCCCCTGACCCAGCACTTGATCAATCTCTGCTTGAGCTTTCTTCATTTTGGAGGGATTCTGCAATTTCAGAAATAGTGTAAATCAGACAGACATCAACTTGTAGTGGATGAAAGAAATTATGAAGCAAAAGCCATAAGAGATAAGGCATTACTTCACTGAAACAGTACGAGACGCTGCACAAAATTTGTTTGGGAAGAGTCATACCTGTGCAAGAAGGAAAACAGCCCAAGTAAGCACTGCAGCTGTTGTTTCATGACCCGCGATGAGCATTGTCATCAGGTCATCTCTTAGCTGTAAGAAAGAAAAGGAACAAAAGTTGGTAAACCATGGATAGTTGTATGAATTTCATGACTACAACACATTCCAAATATTGTACACATGCACAAAAGGGGATACAATCCCAAAACTGGCCATCTACAATAGATCATACAGGCATAAAACAATTTGGATTCATGAGGATGTGAACGATATAGACATCCCAATCAAATTAATTTTGTGGTTATCAACATCAGAACAAGAAAATATTTACCTGACGGTCATCAACATCAGCTCCCCGCATATCAACTAGAAATCGTAGAAGACTTGCATCCTGCAAACTTTACAGTTACAATGCAGGACTCAAAGAATTTTTTTTCTTCAAAATTTGGCAAAATAACTACCCATCGTTCTTTAAATCAAATAAATGCAACTAGCATCTGTTTGATACAGCTCTGTAGAATATGCCCACCTTCAGATTTGAGTAGTCCCTTTGCTGCAGTTTCTCAACATCTGTTTCCTATCAAACAAGGCAACAAAGATCAAGATAGAAGCACAATATTTTTCTCCATATTGTTTTAGCTCATCCTAAAGCCCACAAGCAGCACAAATCATATTAATCTTCATCTTTATTTATCATGCAGTTGGATTGTTTCTTACCTGTCTGGTCTCTTTTGCATTTCGTATGAGTCCATCAAGGCACTCATTGATAACTTTGAGATCTTTCTGAAACTTCCTTTGTCTGGGGACTAACCACCTTGCTAGAGGAAATTTCCAGTAAGGAACGTAGAAAGTGGATCTATGCTCAGCTTCAAAAAGAGCACCATACACTGCCTGTGATAAGTTTTAAAAGGGTTAATCATAAAACTTCAGCATCCAATGTCGCTGACATCAACGCAAAATCATTACATTGCTGTGGAGAAAATCATGATAAACTATAGCCAATTTAAAAATTATAACTTCAATACTTCAGTTGAAATAAGTCAATGAAACTATCTTAAAACTAATTTTTTTGTCACCAGATCAACACTGGCACAACAAACAAATATGTAAAAGATAGCAGGTTGAAAATGCATCATTATGATAATATTTTCACCAACCTTAATCACGGGTGATTCCTTTGTAACTGAACCAAAGTCATAGTTGAAGACACCAAGGCCAATAATATCAAGAGCTAAACTTGAAAACTCTGCTTCAAGATCCAACTCAACTGTCTTCTTGCCATGCAAGTCCTCTCCTCCAAGAAGTTCCTCAATTTTCAATATTGATCTTTCTGAACATTGAGTGAATACCTTGACCATAGCTTCCAAGTACAAGGCATGAAACCCAGGAGCAATTACTAAATAAGCAAAAGAAGAAGCTTTGATTAGAAATACTTATACTGACTTCATTATGAAACTCATTAAAGGCAGTTGTAGCTCAAAATAAACATTTTCCAATTGACTTCAGCAATTAAGCCAAATTGACAAGTTTTTGGAGTTCAAGGACTAAATTCAACATTTCAGGCGACAAGGACTAACGAGAATGAATACAAGCCAAAATCTGTTCTCATTATGTAGGAAAAACTGAGGCAATAATGGAAGTTATGGCAGAATTGGCACAGCAACAGTCCTAATTATTTAGGAAAAACTGGGGCAATAATGGAAGTTACGGGCTTGATTTAATTTTATTTGTTATTTAGGAAAGTTATTTTAATGGAGATGAGCCAAATTCTATTCTCAAAATATATGTTATTTTAAGTTTGATCTCTTTTGATCCAATTTTTACTTTAACTAAATGTCTGAGAATCTGCCTTTGTTTGATTGAGGTTGTTGTCGGCTCCTCACATATTGAGTTTTAAGAATAATAAAGAATCTTCCAGTTCTTTGAAAGAAGGGGGATATTTATAGTGGTAACAAAAGCGGAATTAGATCATGAATAGCCAAGAAATACCAATCAACTAAAATTTAATTCAAGACACCAATTTTAGGCAGTGCATTGGACATCAGGATTCTAGCTGACACCATTATTCTTTTACTATTATTGTTCTTCCCACTAAAAAAACCAACGTCATTGCTGAAGAACAACTTGGCACAATATATCTGATTATCAGTTCAACACAACAATTCTACTAAATTAACAGATGACTTACCGGAGGCAAAACTGGAATTGACTAACAATTATCAGAAAGACTAACTAACACGAGCTCAAAATCCATTTGGGACTCAATGACTAGCAGAGGTAAACAGTCCAAATACAAGAGTGACAACTTGCTCACCTTTTCTCCTTAGCTTCCATGTCTCAAAGTCAGCAGGTATAAGTCCTTTTCCCATTATTGGTTCTAGGATATCGGCGAGAACTCCCTAATTAAAACATTAAAGTCTCAAAAACAAACAATATAACAAAAAGTAATCAAGTGCTAGAACGTGATTTAATAAGAAGATTGAAAAATCCAAAATGACAAAAGCATTGTTGAAGCCTGACTATAGGCAGACAAATGCACCATCATTCTCTCCAAAGATTCATGGAAACAAACATTTCCAGATCTTTTTTTTGTTTTGGATTAGCACTAGGTATCCGAGCCGAGACCCGACTAATCCCAGGGGTGCACAGGCCCTCGGCAAGGAGTTTCTCACAAGTGCACCACGGTTAGTTCATGGGTTTTGCCCAAGTCCGATGGCCCCATGGAATCGTTTGCACTTGGCAAGAGTGTCGAACTTGGGATCTTGGACAGGAGCACACTGCCAAGTCCCAGCTCTTCTCTGCTAGGCGAACCCCATGAGGTTCATTTCCAGGTCATATCACATACCAGCTACTTTAGAAGCACCAATTTTCTTTCAAACCTCTATATGTACCCAAAGGCATATAAATCTCATCATTTAAGTTTCCAATGTTATAATGGATTTCTTTTCTTGGTCATCTATCTCACCGATGGATTCATGTCTCAATTGAAATTTTTTCATGCATGACCTTTGTCACTGCAAATTCAAAAGGAAGCAAGAAAACTAAAATAATTTACAGGACAGGGTCTATTCCAGCCAGCAAAATATAAAACGATACCTTGTCATAAGAAAATGCGTTTTCTCGAAGAATATGTCTTGCTACAATGGGGTCTGATACAACAACAAATGCTTTTGGCCCAAAGGCAAGTTTATACACAGATCCATGCTGCCACATGAATTAGAATAATAAGTTAGGACATCAGTTATGAATAAGCAATGCATGACCAAAGACAAAAAATCCTGAACAATATGCTGTTGTCTCATTGAACAACACAGTCATTGTGCGGCTACAAGTATTACCGGAAGCCCAATAACAGAAACATCAGAAAAGATCAAAATTCTTTTTCCTTGGCTAGTTAAAGAATAAATATTCAAATTGAAGAACCATCCACAAACAGGCTCATGAAATGGAAAGTAGTCGAGTACCTCTATGAACCAATCATATAGTGAGAAACAAGTATTACCAGCAGCCAATAACAGAAACATGAGAAAAGATCACAATTATTTTTTTCTTGGCTCATTAAAGGATCAATATTCAAATTGAAGAATCACCCACAGGCAATCTCATGAAACGGAAAGTAGCTGAGTACCTCTATGAACCAATCATACAGTGAGAAGAAGAGGGGACGACTGAACAAATCAGATACTGCACCTTCAGCTATAGGCATTGACCCTAGATTTCCCCCACTTAACAAATTGGTAAGCAGGTTGCTAGCTTTGTCCAAAGGGTTCCCGGTTTTCGGCTCTTCAGTGCTGGTCGACTGGCATCTATATTACAATAACACATAACAAATTCACCATGGACACAATCAGTCTAATAAATTACTTTGATACAACAAAAAGAAGAAAAACATGAATTCAACTGGCTAATGCTTCTAAAATTTGAAAAATCAAAATATCCAATTTCATATATATATTTTTTAAATAGGTCCCATTTCCATTCTCCTTATAATCTACAGAAGTCTCTCAAATAACAACCAAGCCAAGCAATGAAAAGGATGAAAGTTTTGATTCAGACATGTCTGCTTCAAACTTCAGACATAAAGAGAATTAAAAGAAACAGTGGAAAAGCTAAAGCTTCAAGAGAATACAAAAACTAAAACTTGACAGACACCTCACTGTTTTACCATGGAATTTGCTAGACAGAGAAAGGAAAGTTCAAGTCTTTCTTTCACTCCCTCTTGTAATCTGCCTCAAATTTCTAAACCCGTTCACCACTTCCCACAAATTCCTCAGTATCCAATCAATCTTTGATAAACTTAACACGCACAACACAAAATACTGAATGGAAAGAAGAGAAATACCTGATAAGAGGAGACCCTTGAGTCTTGGAGCTGAGAAAATGATACTTAGAAGGGAATCTTGAGGTGCCCACAGTTCCAAAATCATTTCTTTGCGAGTAATTGCCATTGCTGGTAGTGAAGGGGAGCTGTAAGGGAGAAGTGGAAGATGCTGTTAAAGACATTGTTTTTATTTTTTTGAGTATTGTTACGACACTGACACTAGCTGATACCTTGTCAGGATAACCAATACTAAACACAATCAAATAGGTGGTGTCCACACGAGCTTTGCCTTGACCTAACAAAGGTGGGCATTATCATTGAATTTAAAATTATTAATAAGATTTGGAATATTTTTTCTATATATAGAAATATGAGAGGATTCCAACTGTATTAAGAAAAAAAAAATGTAAAAATCAAATGCATCATTAATTGACTTTATTATTATATAAAGGGGGAAAAAAATGAATTTTAGTCCTCCTCTATGATCCTAAGATATTTGAAAAAACAACAAGAGTTATATCACGACAATAACTATTAAGCATTAATAACTCTCACTCTTATAAATATATTTGGTAAGATTAACGAAAAAAACAGTAGTCAATTCTAAAACAATTTATTTATCAAAATAAGTTAAATTTAGATATTGAATAACAAGCATTAATAACAAGCACGATTAATTATTATTGTTTAATAATAATAATTAATCATGCTTGTTATTCAGTGTCTAACAATAATATATTAAAA
>Ga0325402_1001107_pt1 | contig 21314 bp, 15 predicted proteins | sample PopdelMetagenome_22_FD_207212 | JGI IMG/M metagenome (GOLD analysis project Ga0325402, IMG submission 207212) | Populus deltoides microbial communities from Bellville, Georgia, United States - Xylem-PdKOR-R3 | ecosystem: Host-associated > Plants > Phyllosphere > Stem > Wood/Secondary xylem...
AACTGAAACGTTCTTAATAAAGGTAATTACACTAAGAAACTAGTCATGAAAATATTAAGTCAAATCACATATAACTTTTTAATATTTGGGAGATCATGATATGTTGCTAGACAGTGCACTTAATCTTCAAATATAAATCAATTAATTTATTAAATGATAATAAATTAAATTGTTTGATTTATTTAATTCTATTTTTATTTAGGATTGTGATTTATATTTGGACTAATATACTAAGAATCTAATGGATCACTAACATTAAGAATCATTGGTAAGAAATTCAACTAGGATGATTAATCAATTACGACTTGATTGAAAATTAATTTTAGAAATTAACAACTAAAGTGTAATTTATACAAGGAATTACGATTCTAGACCAAGAAAAATAAAATAGTGATTTGATTGCATAAAAATTTAAAAATATGGTGAAATACTATAGGTGATGTTTTTTAAGGAGCAAAAAGATATTTTTCTATCAATACGGTTATCAAGCTTTCTCTATAAATAGAATGTTATGTTCTATATTTTTCTCTTAGTGATATACACACTCTACTCATCAGATACACCAATAAGAATAAGCAATGTAAAGAAAAGCACGAGCTAGTACTCAAGGTATAACAATCACTATCTTCTAAAAAGATTTTAAAACATTTATGATCTGGTGGTTTGTGTGGATTATGTTAGAGGTCGGACAATTACGAAGCTTATGACATGTGACAACTCAGCCTTGAAAAGTTCAGATAACCCAAAAAAAGATTTGTTAATCAGGTAATATTTATACAAACCCAACACGACCTTAAATTATCCAACAAAATCATTAAGACTAAAAAAAATTAAAAATTGATGTTTTCACTATGTTTTTGTGTTTTGGAAAACCGAACACTCATCACTATGATTAGAATTGTCATATTCCAATTTTGACTCTCCAATTTTATAAAAATCCAAAAAATCAATATTTTTAATAATTTCTCTAGTCTTTTAGATTTTAGCTATTTTATGATTTTTTAATGTATTTTTGCATTTTTTTTACATGTTTTGAATAAGGAACAAGCAAAAAAAATCAAAGTAGAAAAAGAAAATAAAAACGAGAAGAAAGACCTACGCAAAAAAAGAAAGAAAGAAGGAAATGATTGTTCCTTTAACTTAATCCCTATAAATAGCATGTTATTTCACCATCCATACAAAGCCCCCCATGTTATTCCTTCTTATAATAAACACCTTCTTATAATAAACCCTATTATTTTCATTGCCATTTTGACAATAAATTAATATCACACTTCAAGAAAATGGGGTATTTTCTTAACCTTCCCTGTTCAAAATATTATTGTTCTTATGATGCAAGTTTTCCATTACTTACATGCATATTGGTTTTAAAAAAGTTCTAGTTCTCTTACTTTCGTTAGAAGTTGTAAAATCTTTTTTTTAGATTAATATGGGTGTCTGGGCCAGCTTGCGCGCACCTCAACTAATTCCACAGGCTCTGAAGTTAATGACCATGTAAGCCTCTAGTGGCCCTGACAGGTAAGGCTTACCACAGATGTACCTTAATGGGTTTAATTTTGAAATCAACCATGTAATATGATACAACATATATTGACGCAATCTCTTCGCAACCCATGCTAGTGCGTAAAGTAGTTTCTCAATCATAGTATACCTAGACTTGCATTCCGTGAACTTCTTAGTTAGGTAATAAATGGTCTTTTCCTTCCTTCTAGTTTCATCGTGTTGTCCAAGCACACATCCCATTACTGTTTCAGTTACTGTTAGGTACAATATCAATGACCTTTTTGGTACAGGAGGAACAAGCAGGGGTGGATTTAGCAAGTACTATTTGATCTTCTAAAAAGCCTTGTCGCACCCCCGCACTGGAGCGCGGCGTCGCGACGATCCTCGATTGGTTTCAGGGTCTTTGTTTTATTGTGAATAAGGGAGTCGCCACCTAGTATTATGGTCACTAGGAACCTTGACTGGTTGCGTAAAGAGAAGGTATTAGCACCCCTAGTACGCCCTATCTAAGGTAAGCTACTTGGTGTTTGGTTTGTCTTATAATTGCTATGGTGTTGGTGTTTTCTAATCCCATCAGTTTTTCTCGGTTTGATTCTAACTAAATTTATTAAGATAGAAATCCAAGGAGATTCCATGTGCTTTACAAGCTCATTTTTCCCTTGGTATTTCAAGAGTTTGCGACTCGTAAATCGCAAGGAGGAGGGACAAAAATTTAGAAATCTAGGGTGCTTTAAAAATCTATTTTTTTGTCTTAGTGTTTTATACTCTCACGGCTCGTGAACCGTGGAGTAAAAAAAATTAAAATGTCCTCGATTATAATCAAGGCTTCTTTCAAGGATGTATGCCGATTTATTATTCCTAGAAAATTATTTTGGATATTTACCACTCCGGGTTTCTTTATCCAAATATTAACAGTGAATAATAACAAATTATTCCCAATAATATTTTGGATATTCGTCCTTTAAGGATTTCTTTATCCAAACATTAGCGGTGAATAATAGATGAATTCCCCCAAAATAAGATTTTTATATTTTTTGGAATGTTGGCCAATACCCTTTGGAGTTTTACAAACATGTTGTAAAATCCAGAAATGCAAGAAAACAAATTTTTTGTGTTTAAGAAATCCATGCGAAAACACATTTTCAAAACTTCCAATATTTTTTGTATATATAAAAAAAGCATTCAAAACATGTTAGGATATTGGCCATATGCAGCACATAAGAAAACATTTTTTTTATATTTTTTTGTCCAAACGCAAACATCAAGCAAAATATTCACCTATTCCAAAATTCGCAAGAAGCTTAAAACAATTAGTCTCAAATAAACAAGGTTCGACACACCAATTTAAAACACAAGTCAGTGTACACAACACATTAAAAAAAAAAAAACAAAGTCCTGAAGCTAACAAAAAAAATTACAACATGAACCGTGACCCCCCTGCAAACTCAAAAAGAAAAAAACAAAGATGACTCTTTGAACCCAACCCGGTTACTAGCCCAAACCAGTAACCGGTCCTACCACTGTTGCATGCATATGCATGCTACAGTGGCTTGGTAATTAGATTTGCAAAAGTGACAAGAGTGCAGGGCGCTTACCTGGTAGCTGGGCGAAGATGATGCTGCAGTTTCTTGCGCACAACCGGTCATCACTGATTTTGAAGACAATGACGACCGCTGGTAACTGGTGTTGGTCTCTGTCTATCTCTTCTTGCCGACGCTTTCTCTGGAGACGACGAAGACGATGATGAAGGTGTGATGTGCTGGCAAAATGGATGTTCTTCCCTCTGTGTTTTCTTGCTCCTTCTCTATTTTCTTGTGAGCTGCTGCCTCGGCTAATACCTATGAAAGAAAACATTGCACCACTGGAGGAGAAGAAAAATGGAGACAGAAACGAAGGGATGAAGGCGATGGCGAGGGCGCGCTGGTTGGTCCCCCTGTGTTTTCTTCTGCTTATGTTCTTTCCTTCTGCTCGTCCCTGTTGTGCTCTTCTTCGTCTGTTTGTTTCTATGATTTTCTTTCCCGTGCTTCCCCTGTTTCTCCCTCTGTATTTTCTGTCTTCCTCCCTCTCTCTCTTTCTCTATTCTCCCCTTTGTTTTTCTGTTCGTCCTTCCTCTCATTCACGTCCGTCTTGTATCTACTGCGAAGAGATGGCTGCTGCTGCTATGGCTAGTGCATGCTCACGGTAAGAAAGGGGAGTGAGGGCTGGAGTTTGCGGGGAAAGGAGAGGTGAGGGAGGAGATCATGTTTTGGCCGGCCGAGAGAGAAGACTAGTGATCTATGGCCGGCTGAAGAGGGAAACCGAGAATTCTCAAAGACCAAAGCAGGGGTTTCTCTGGTTTGGCTAAAAGGAGGAGATCCCGTGAGGGAGAGTAACCCAGATGAAGGAGAGGGGCTGGTCTCCATGTAAAAAATCAAAGGCCAAGGGTGGGGGCGCGACTGGTTTCGGCCGGAAAAAAATATTACCTTTAAGTTTTCTTTTTTGGGTGCCCAAAATTTCTCTCTTTTAAACTTTTTTTCTCCCTCTTTTCTCCCCCATTAGGTTCACTTATATAGAAAATCTCTACACGTGCTATTCAAGGAAATATTGCAATAATTATTACAGAGATTGTTTTCTATAACCAGCACCAACAAATCCTATATATATGGTATTTTATATTGCAGTGATTATTTTTCATAACCAGCACGAATCAAATCATATATCTATGGTATTTTATATTGCAATAATTATATATGATTCAGTAATTATCTCCTTGACATATTGCTTTTTTAATATTAGCCCTGATGCTCTATGTTATCGCCACATGTAAACCCTTATTTTTTATTTCTATTTTTATTTTTTATTTTTTATTTTTGAAAAATTATTAAAACATGGGTCAAAAATTGAGTAGCAACAAGCCTCTTCACACTATTCATTCCAAATTCTCGGATTCTTCTTCCTTAACAAATGAAAGATTAGGTCACAAGTCGTGGTTAATTGGGATGTAAACCGAGCAATGTAATTTAACCTTCCCGAGAAACCTCTCACATCCCTCTCAGTCTTGAGAGGTGGCATAGATTGAATAGCATTTACTTTGTCGGGATCAACTTCTATCCCTTTGTCACTCATCACAAATCCCAACAACTTCCCAAATTTCACCCTAAATTAACACTTTGCATGGTTAAGCCTCAACTTATACTTTCTTAGTCTTTCAAATAATTCCTTCAATATTTGGACATGATTTTCCCCCTCTCTAGATTTTAGCAATCATTGCATCCACATATACTTCAATCTCTTTGTGCATCATATCATGAAATAGAGTCAACATGGCCTTTTGGTAGGTGGTCCCGACATTCTTCACCCAAATGGCATGACCTTGTAACAAAAGGTTCCCCATGGTGTTACACATATTGTCTTCTCCTTATCCTATTGCACCATTTTCATCTTATTGTAGCCCAAAAAATCCATCCATAAAGGAATATGTAGAGTTACATGCTGCATTGTCCACCAACACATCTACGCATGGTAGAGGGAAATTGTCTTTAGGGCTAGCCCGATTTAAAAATCAGCTGAGCGCGGCGTTGCAGCGACCCTTCCCAAATAAAGAGAATTGACTGATTTTAGTTTTTTTGTTTTTGTGAATAAGGAGAGTCGTCACCTAGTATTATGGTCACCAGAAACCCTAACTAGTCTTTCAGAGATTCTAAGGCAAGGGACTGGTTGCGTAAAGGGAAGGTATTATCACCCCCAGTACGTCCTACCTAAGATAAGCTGCTTGGTGTTTGGTTTGCTTTATAATTGCTATGGTGTTGGTGTTCTCTTAATTAGTTTTTTCCTAGGATAGGTTTGCTATGATGAATAGATTTGGGTTCAAAGTCTAAAAGCAAAAACCCTTGGCCAATATAGATCATACCTTTAGATATGTCTACAAAGTGCCAAGGAGAACCAATGCAAATCTATTGAAATTTGTGTTTGATTCAAATTAAATTTATTAAGATAGAAATCCAAGGAGATTCCATGTGCTTTAAAAGCTTATTTTTCTTTTAGTATTTCAAGAGTTTGCGACTCGTAAATCGCAAGGAGGAGGGACAAAAATTTAGAAATCTAAGAAAATTTAGGGCGTTTTAAAAGCCTATTTTTGCCTTAGTGTTTCATACTCTCACGGCTTGTAAACCGTTGAGTCAAAAATTGAAATGTCCTCAATTATAATCAAGGCTTCTTTCAAGGATGTGTGATGACTTATTATTCCTAAAAAAATATTTTGGATATTTACCACTTAGGGTTTCTTTATCCAAATATTAACATTGAATAATAACAAGTAATTCCCAATAATATTTTGGATATTCATCCCTTTGAGATTTCTTTATCCAAACATTAACGGTGAATAATAGATTAATTCCCCCCAAAATAAGATTTTTGTATTTTTTAGAATATTGGCCAATACCCTTTGTAGTTTTACAAACATGTTGTAAAATCCAGAAATGCAAGAAAATAATTTTTGTTGTGTTTAAGAAATCCATGCGAAAACATATTTTCGAAACTTCCAATATTTTTTTATATAAAAAAATATTCAAAACATGTTAGGGTATTGACTGTATGCAACACACAAAAAAAACATTTTTCATATTTGATCAAAACACAAAATCACAGCTAATCACAATTAAAGAACACAAACCATACTCATGCATTTCAACATTCTCAAATAAAAAAACTAAAAAGTTCATATAAAACAAAAAGGCAGAAACCCCAAAAATGGCCCTCCAAAGCTAACTCGTCAAACAAAATCCAGTCCATCAACTTAAACTTAGAGCGTAAACCTAGCCTGGCCCATCGCTTTCAACAGAAAGGAGGAAGTTCGCATACACAGGAAAGCTAAAGTTTCGAACCCAATCCCATAACAGAAACCGTTGCTCACGCGCACCCTTTTTTAATCTCTGACACTTTCATGGTTGTTTCATACAAAAAGGAAATAACTTAAAGAGCGTGCCTTTATACCATGTATATCAAAGACACTAGAACAAGAACCAACAAATCAAATGGTCAGTTATCTCACTTTAAAGGAACCGGAAGGAAAACATGGCTCCAGAACCAGCCGAAATATCACCTCAAACTAAAGAGGACCTTCTCTCATTTGTTTCTTTTCCCTCTGGACAGAGCTTTATTTAGGAGCCAAACTCATCCTATGCAACATTTTAAAGCAGAGAGACATTCGAACAACGAAATGGAGGAATAATGAAGACCTTTAAAGTTCACAGTTCCTCACAACAAGAGAGCAAAAAAAAAATGCAGCTGTAACATAAATAATAATCTAATCTCAAAGACATGGGAGGAACAGTAGGCAAGCATACAACTTTGTTGCTAAGATGGAAAATGAACGTCCCAAAACAGAAGCAGAAACAGATTTTGAAAAGAAACAAAACCAAACAAACATCTTTACATATGTTAAAGAAAAAGAAAGTCAAGACTCATACCTGCGGATCCTGCACGTTTTGAATGCAAAAAATGAGATATAAACCAATGGAAAAGCTTTTGCCTTTTTACTTATAATAACCAAAGAAAGCCTTCCTCTTTTTGTCGTTAAGAGCTTTTTCAAAAAACCTCTTGGAGATTTTGCAAATCCCTATTCGGCAAGGTAGGATAGACTCAACTCTCAAGATAATCTCTTCTCGTTCTCGTTGTTTCTCTATTTCTCCTACCCTCGGCCTCCTCCTTGTTCTCTCTGTTTTTTCTTTTCTCCTCTATCTCTCTTCTTTTCCTCTTTGTGTTTAAACTCTCTCCGTCTCCCTCTACTCTCTTTATTTTTCTCCTTTTCTCCTCCCCTTTATTTCTTTTCCTTTTTTTTTTCCTCTAGGTCAGTAGAGAGAGCTTATATATAGCCTAATATATCTCTTTTTAGAAAAGATTCAATGCATTGCAAATCCCAGCTAATTTGCAGCCAAATAATGCAAACGAGGAAACTACAATATTCTCATTGATTATGTGCTGATTCTAGTGATTTATTTCCAACATAAACTCATCATCCCATCCATCTATGTTAGGGATAAAATCCCAGCCATTAAATGATGGTAAGGTTCTTCTCTTCATGGCATTTTGCAGCTGTCAAAAGTTGTTGTCTCCTATGAATTAAAACTTCACAAACGTGATCTGCAGCTCCAAAATGGCAACTAGTAGGAAGTTGCAGGAAAGAAATCAAACGGGGAGGGTTGTGCAGAGAAAAAAAGAAAAAACAAATGTGTATAAGATAGGATAGTTTGTGATCAAAACTACCATGAACAGTACCCTGCTAATTAATCCTATGGGGTTGTTTTACGCTGCCAAGTAACAGACATTATTGATATTTTCTGATCCAGTCCCTGTTTTTTTATTCCTCGAACGAAACCGATTTACTTTCCAAAGTTTGAAATTTGTCTTTAATTAATCTGATAAATCCTTAAAACATCAAATCGGGTCCCTCAAATCAAACCTGCAAACTCAGGTCAGGATCCTTTTTACGACATGATTCTCTACTTTTACGGTAGATATTCAAATAAGAATATCTTGAGCTTCTGATAACGAAATCAAGCGATTCAAAAACCCAAATTCATCTACACATACAGGACTACAACTTTCATGGAGGATCCAAAGTGAGATAAAATCCTTTTGAAGAACAAAATTGCAAACAAACTCGGGCTGGAACCTTTCTCCTGACAGGATTCTCTGCTTTCACACTAGTTATTGAAACAGGAATATCTTAAGCTTCTGATATCAAAATCAAGTGATTCAAAATCCCAAATTCATCTACGCATTTAGGAATACAAATTTGATGAAGGATTCAAAGTGAGAAAAAATTGTTTTAAAGAATAGAATCTAGCAGCAATCTGGTTGGTCAAAAAGGGTTTCCTGATCTGATTCGGGAAACTGACAATGCCGAGCATCCAAATCTAACTAAGAGTCTGCCATAAGAACAGCGAGCCCTGGGACCCATTAAAGGTGTAGGTCAATTCTTCAACATTTCATGAGTGACAGAATATAGCTAGGATTGTCAGATATCGTACGAAACCAAGTCAGAATCAGAGCCTAAGTTGGAACAAAAAAATTAAGACAGTAGCAGAATCAGTTAGTTCAAATTCTGAGGGATTTATCCAAACTTAAAGACCAGATAAAGAAGGGACGATTTTAGCATTATGAAGACTCCTAGTTAATCTAAGAAACCTGACGATTTTGGCAGCAAAGGGGAAGGATAAAGAGGGTAGAAAACAGCTTAAACAGGGTTCGACAAACATTTCTTCCTTCTCTGCTTTTGTCAATCTTACAGCAAACATGAGCTAAACTCCTGTACTCGGTTCAAAAAGATCTTCAGCACGTGAGGTCCAAAAATGAGTAACAACAGATGCCCCCTCTTTACAATGCTTACGAAGCCAAGACTTGTCAAGTGCTTCGCATAGTAAGTGTTGTAAAGATAAATTGTCTGATCATGCAAAAAACTCTGTGTTTTCCTAAAAAATAATCTCAATATCGGGTGACTTGTCCATCTTAAGATTTTTTAGAAAAACTCCTCGTTTTTTCCTCAATATTGGGTGACTTGCCCATCTTAAAATTCTTAGAAAACTTCATGCTTTTTTAAAAAATAATCTCAATATCGGGTGACCTGCCCATCTTAAAATTCTTAGAAAACTCCATATTTTTCTAAGAAATGGTCTCAATATCGGGTAACCTGCCCATCTTAAGATTTTTTAGAAAAACTCCACGCTTTTTCTAAAAAAATGGTCTCAATATTGGGTGACTTGCCCATCTTAAAATTCTTAAAAAACTTCATGCTTTTCTAAGAAACGGTCTCAATATCGGGTGACTTGCTCATCTTAAATTTCTTAGAAAACTCCATGTTGTTCTAAGAAATGGTCTCAGTATTGGATGACCATCTATTGCTTCTGAAGCACCTTCCTTAATCAATGTTATTGAAGAAGTAATTGTGTCTAGTGAGCTTTGCACAATATTTCCTCCCTTATTTACTAAAGTGTTGATGGAGTCCCTAACCTCGCCCAAAAAACCATCAAAGCCAGCCTTGAGTGAGTTATGGAAGGAAAGCAATAGAGCACGCTTGAAGAACCCTTGAGATTTGAGAAAGGGGAAAGGGGAGAGTGTCGGTGTGACGGGGAGGGGAGACAGAGACAGTTAATTAATTTTTTCACTCTTTATCAAACTCGTTAACTCGGTCCGTTTTTACCGAGTTTGACCGTTTTCGAGTTTTTAACCTGATTTTGCACGTTATATATGAGTTGACTCGTAAAATCATATGATTTTACGAGTCAACTTGTGATTTTGACAACATTGAATACAAGCACTCATACCATAAAGAAAAAGCACACCTCACCACTATAAATCCAGCCTTATTTACTTGACCATAAACTCGTACATCATACAAATGTAGCCACAGTATCCATAATTGTTGATCTAACTCTCTCTACCATAATTAGAGCTCCAACCATCCAAGAAAAAAAGGAGCAACCAACAACGACGACGACGTTCTCTGCCATCAACAGCAATGAAGTTCTTTCCTTCACTAGATTCTGGCAAGGAAATTAGCACCAATAAAAGGCAATGACAAGCAAGGGGGAAAAAAAAAAACACTCAGTACCAAGGAGAAAGGCAAAAAAAAAGGTCTTTTTCTCTAATATCCACTTATAGCTGACAATGACTTGCACGATGGCTGGAAAAGAGAATAAGAGACTTTCTTGCGTTTGGTCCAGCTAGTGGAGGCCTAATACCCCCGCCCCATCAGCTGTGTCCCACACACTACCTCCTGAAAGCTATAGCAGGTATGTATTTTTCCAAGTTAGCAATCAAATGTAATTGATTTTTATTTTATCATGAAGTTACACTTTTACTTTTCACTTCAGTTTTCAAAGCTAATCCTAATTTTTTTTATTGGATATTTTATTTTATTTTATTTTATTTTATTGGAAAATTGACTGGCTTTGGATTCAAAATAGAAAATTTTAATTTCTAGTTTTTTCCTTTTTGTTATTTTTTTTTTCAATTCCTTGTTTTTTTCTTAAAAAAATTCTTATTGTCATGTCCAGACTCTGTTCTGAATTTTACTTGTTTTCCTTGTTTTGATTATCAATATAGTCATCTTTAAGAACATTTGTATTTATCATGATTCAATATATTCTGTTCATTTTTATTTATCTACGATTCAGCTTATTCTTCTTCCTTTTATTTATCAAAATTAAGGCCCCGTTTGTTTGATGGAAAGCAGTTTTTTTTTTTTGAAAAGTGAATTCCGGGAAAATAAATTCTGAGAAAGTGAATTATTTTCCGATATTTGGTAGTGTAATGAAAACGCATTTTAGTGGTTTGGTTATGTCATGGAAAATGAGTTGGAAAATAACGTATTAATGTTTTATTTTTTCAAGTTTATTAAAATAATGAGGAACAAATTTTACAAATTAAAAAGTTGAATGAGAATGAAATTAAAAAATATATATAATTTCATAAATTGTCTCAAATAAAATAAATAATAGAGATCAAATCTAAATAATTGAAAGATGAAGAAATTAAAATAATAATAATAATTAACATTTTATAAATTATTTCAAATAAAATAAGTAACAATTAAAAGAATGAGGACCAAATTTGATAGATAAAAAATTTCAATTAAAAATTAATAATGAAAAAGCAAATAACAATTATAAAAATAAGGATCAAAGTTAATATAAAAATTAAATTCTAAGAGATGAAATTGAAAAACAAATATTCAAAACAAAATATATATAGCAATCAAAAGTTTGAGGATAAAATTTGATATAATCAGCAAATAATATAACATTTCTAAATTTTTCACAACTTCCGGAAAGTGTTTTCCGTCCAAAATAAAAGAAAAACACTTTTCTGGAAACCAAGTCAAATTTTTCTTTGACTGAAAAGTGTTTTCCGTTGATCGAAAAGTGTTTTTCGTTGACCAACTTTTCCAATGACAAACAAACACAGGAAAGTTTGAAAAGTGGTTTCCCAGAAACCACTTTCCGGGGTAAACAAACATACTCTAAGCATGCTTTACTTGCATTCATATGTTCTAATTTATGCATGTTACATATTTGAATTGCCTTTTATTTTGTGTGGAATTTCGATTTGGACTTAAAAGTCTTTGTTTAGGTTTTTTATCTTGAGTATATTTTAAAAAGTCTTTTTTCTCCTTTCTTGTAGGTTTCCATATGTTTTCATGTTGTAAGTAACACATATCAGTTCTAACACTAAACTAACAATACTCCTATTTCTAGAGTTTGATGTTGGCTCAATGTAATTCTCCATATATTTTTGGATAAATCAACAAGCCAAATTTGCATTTCTTTTTCTTGCTATAATTTGAAATCCATGATTTTCACTTCATGTGTTTTGGTTTTTTTTTTCATATAGATTTTATATGGAAATCTTAATTTGATTCATCTCTAAGTAGATGATATTCCTGAAAAAACAAAAAAGAAAAAACATGTAAACCGTGTGTTAAGTAGCATAAATCCTAATCGAGAAATACTAAATTAAGAGAAAAACTTTTATAAATATGAGTGAAAATTCCTAGTATGTCAACATAAAACTTGGAAAAAACAAAAAAAAAATTAAATTGGTATGCCAAAAGTATAGATGGTCAAGATTTGTCATAAATAATATATGAGACAATTAATGATTGACATTGCTGTAAATAAAAGAAATTTTCCTCCCCTTTTTATTTTTCTTCATTTTCTCCTTTCCTCTCAAATTATATGGCATTGGATAAGGATTTAGGTAAAGATATGGGGAGATAAGGTTTATATTAAAGAAAACAAAATCAAAGTAGAGAAAAACTTAGAGAGATAGAGATATGGGGAATTTGGGTGGAGAGAGAGCGCTTGAAATTAGAAGAAAATGAGAAAAATTCTTGAAATTTTGACAAAAGGCCTATGGGTTAATTAGCATAGGTAAAGTATTCATTTTCTACTAAAGCCACTCTTTTTTCGGAGATTGAAAATTCATAAATTAAGGATTTTAGGGTTTAAGTGAATTGTCAAAAAGAATTAATTTGTGTTAATTGTGATGTATATTATAAGGTTAAGGATTAAATTAGAGAAATAAAAATTGTCCTACCATTGTTAGGAAATTTGGGGGAACTACTTTTATTTTAAAACCTTGCTCTTACTCTTGCTTTCTTATTCTGACTTATTAAATAATTAACCAAGCTTAATAAAATCTTATATACTTCTCGTTTGCATCTCAATTATAAGCATTAAGCGAGGGTTAGTTACTTATAATGATAGTACCTTAGTATAAGTTATTATCGTGTCAAATTCAATCATAAGTCTGAATTTAGCTTTATTAAGAGTTTATATCAATCTTACAAACCTCTTAAACCATATATTATCCTCTTTTATAAAGAACCTCTCCATTTAAAAAGAAGTTTATGGACAAACATTTAATGGTCTTCTTGTCATTCTTAGTTGCCATTTCAAAATATTCTTGATATTTTATATACTCCAAGATATATATAAACCATGGTTTTCCATTAGATTCCTTTTTTATGTTCAGACAATGGGCTAGAGTGTCCTATATTTCTATTTTAATTGGTTGGATCTCCATTCCTTCATCAATTTTAAACATTACTACAATTATCGACAATGCATCCACCATTTGGTTCTCACCTTGAGGCAAGTGGCTGAAATCAACAATCTTAATTTTTTTTTTTTTTTTATCAATCACGTTATGTATTATTGGTATGGGATAAGCTTTAAATATGGAGCCACCTATTCTCCTTTTATTTAATAATTACCAACGTTTAATCTCCCTATACCTCTAAATGCCTTACTTTTAATTTGATGGCCTCTCGCATCCCAATCAACAAGCTTTATATTATATGACTTCGTAGTAATGGGAAGTGTTTACCTGTTAGTGATATCAATACCTGTTAGTGCCATACTCAAGAGCTTTTGAGGCCCCATAAAAAAAAATTACTCATTTTCTTTTTTTTTTTTTGGTTGAGTCTTTAATTTCCCCTATAAATATTATGTCTTCACCAAGAAAATCAAATTTTACAGGCTCGTAGTTTGGGATTGCTCAATCCATGAGGTAGTTAATTTATGATTGTGCTACCCTTGATTGATTTTCAAGACAAGTAGATGATGTCATGTTCAATTAGAACATTTTCCATCTAGCAATCCTCTCATAAATTAGGGCTTTTTGAATATATACTTTATGAGGTCCAATTTAGATATAAGATAAGTTGTGGAGCACAACATGTATGAATTCCCTTAACCGGCGAGAAATTCACGCTAAAGCATAACAAGTTCTCTTTAGGGCTGAATATTTAACTCTTTTGATGAGATAGTATACAACCCACTTTTTCCTATCAAATTCACCTTGTTTCTGCAGCACGATCCTCATTGACATCTCCAATACCATAAGATAAAAGATTAGTGATCTCTCAACAACAACAAAAAACATCAAGACTGGTGGATTTTAGAGATAATATATAGTTGATCTTCTCAAAAGATTATTGGAAATCTTCATTCCACTTCTCAGTCTAATTCTTTAGTAAAAGTTTGAATATTGGCTCACATGTCGGCGTGAGTCTACAAATGAAACTGGCTATATAATTCAACCTTTCTAGGAAACTCCTCACTTCCGTTTGGGTTTATGAATGTGGCATTTCTAAAATTGCCTTTAATTTATTTAAATATATTTTAATTCCCTCTTTTCTCACTGTAAATTCCAAAGGCTTATTGGATGTCACTCTAAAGGTGTATTTAACCGGGTTTAACTTGAGTTGAAATTTTCTTAAACTTCTAAAAAGCTTATTTTTCTCTTCTTGGGACTCGGTAATCATATCATCCATTCTCTCGATGACTACTAGATTTTCATCCACGATGAATTTGAGCTTTTGATATAATGTTAAAGGTATTGCTACAAGGGAATGGATCTTGAGCCTCCCCACTAGGAATGCTATAGGCTAAAGATATTCCCATTACTTGAAAAGTTGTATTGAACACACATAGCCCTATTTCAATTGGTAATTCAATCTCACCGATAAATTCCTCCGGCGCCATCAAAAGTTTTCATTATCATGTTGTTTGGGTTCATATAAGAGATGTCAACTATCAATTTCATTAGAGTTGATTTAGGTATGATGTTTAAGGAGGAGCCATTGTCTATGAGGACACATGCCATGATGAAATCCTTACATTTTAAAGAGATATGAAGAGCCTTGGTGTCACTTGTTCCTTCTGAAAGAATTTCCTCGTCTATGAAGTTGAGGTAGTTATTTGCCTTGACATTCCAGACAATGCCATCTAGCTATGAAGTTTACAATGTCATTTATGATTCCTCGTCAATTTTAATGGAGTTCAGCAAAGATTCCCCCAGTACCAGGCGGATCAAAAAAACACTGATAGCCTATTATTGTGGTATGTAGATGATTCATTTATCTTGGCTTTTCAACCTGGCAGCCTGGCACTAAGCTGTACAACTGTATTTCTCAAAGGCACTGGCAAACTGATATGTAGGTTTTCTATCCATTTGTGCTAGATCAAAGTATGACTTTTTATGTAATGCATGAACACCAAAAGACTTTATCCTCTTCTGCTCACTAAAAACCCTGGAAACTTTCTGGGCATAGCAGCGCACCTGCCCAGTACATCTATACCTGATGTCATGCTAGACCTATTGGGAAATGAGCTTGACAGAGCGTCAGACCTAGCACGCCTGTTTTTTGGGTGCGACTAGGTTGGTGCGCGCCAGTCCAGAGCGCCTGCAGATATCAGGGGCTCTGGGTCTACGCATTTACTTTGATCCCGCATTATTTTTAAAAATAAAATATAATAATAAAATCTTGTTACATCAAATGACTATGATCAGTTATGTAGATGATTTTGAACATCACTTGTATATATGCAACCAGAAATAATCGTTTTGCAACCTCGCGTTTACATGTGTATGTACGTACGCAGTATAGTACTTTTACCTGATTATAATTGCAACAAATGATTTATCATCAGAACACAGAGCTAAATTGACAAGAAAAGTGAATATTTCAGTAAACTTTTGTAGAAAATTTCAAACAAACATACATAAATGATGGGTGTATATATTATTCATTCTCTCATCGATCGTCACTATCTTTTTTTCTTTTCAGCAGCACTCCTCATCACTTTCACACGCACACTTATAACCTCGCTGACATTATATCAAAGAGGAACCATTTAGCTTATGGGAGAAAAAAGGAAGTGAACAATTAAACTTATAAGGAAGATGCGATAAATTTGGAATGAGTTTGCCCACTTTGTAGCTGGCCCTTCAACATACCGTCAAGCTCCACGACAAATCTTTCCATCGCAGGAGCTGGCAAGCAAAATGGCACCACAATCCCATTTTCTCCTTTTTTGTTTTTAAATGGAATATAAAAGCTTGCAACTCCAGGGATTGCCCCAACTCCACCTTTGGCAGCCCCGCCGTAAATGGCATTACCCCAACCGAAATCTACCACTTCGAAACCTGCACTTCTTAAGTCCGATACAAGGTATGCCCTTACCACTGTAAAATGAGGCCTCCCCTTAGTTACCATCAAAGATGCTACCGATCGCATATATTCCTCAGTCACGTCTGCCTTGGCCTTTCTTACCAATTCCAAGGCATATCCAAATGGCTTCTCCGAGAGTTCCCCGGCAGTTGCCACTGCTACCGGAAAAGCAAAGCCATTGCCGTAGTATCCAGTTGGTAATGGAGGGTTAAATTTCTCACGGGCATTGACAATGCATATTATGCGCATCTCTTCAGTAGGATCTGGTTGGAGGGCAATGGTACGACATTTCCAAAGACATGCTGTTAATATTTCGAAAGTGGAACAACGGCTAAGGTGAGGCGGGACCAATTTTCGAAGAGCAGATATCTCTGAAGGGCCAAAGAAAAAGGAACGATGAGCCATATCATCAAGTGGAATAATTGTACCCTTGGTGTCAGCTACCTCCTCGTACTCACGGTGTATGCATGTAAGCCTTGGTGGGTTTCTTGCATTCAGAACATGCCTTTCCCACACAGCTGGGACGGAGGGGGCAGTGGCTCCGCGTGCCATCTCACCAACCGCTGCCATGAATTGGACTATGCCGGAGGCATCACTCATGGTATGATTGAGGCGAAGGCCAAAGATAAAACCACCACACTTGAGGCGTGTCACCTGCCATTTTGCGTAGAATATCAGACACCATGAATTGGGCTATGCCTGTGTCAACACCTCTGATTTAAAGTATTCCTTAATTCCCTGAAAGTGTATACTAAAGAGTAATTTTGAACCTCATGTAACATATATGGTGTGATTTTTTCTTCCTCCTCTGTTAACTGGTTTTCTTATCCTGCTAGAGAAAATATATGGATTCCCATGGATTTCTAGAAGAGAAACTTCCGGGGTTAAAGCTAGATAAAAAGTTAAACTCTTCTTCTTCTTCTTCTTCCTCTTCTTCTTTTAATAAAATAACCATTGTTTTTAAACCCAGTCCGATAATTAACCCGAGCTTTAAGTCGGGTCACGGGTTTTGATCGGGTCACCGGGTCATACTGGAAAACTCCAATTTTTTTATAAATCAAAATGATGTTATTTTGGTTAAAAAAATAAATCGTCAATGGATTACAACCAGATTTTTTACTGGTTCTTGCTGGGTCAACCATGTCAACAAATCAACTCGCCGGACCAGCCGAGTTTTTAACTTTTTTTATTTTTCACAAACCCGGTCTGATTCCGGTCTTAAATCAATCAGCTCTCAAATTGATCTGGGAGGTTGAATTTTAAAACTATAAAAATAATTGTATGTTTACAAAAAAAATTATAATCGATATTTTATCGTTTCATGAAAAAAAAAAACAAAAAAAAGAAAGAAACTCCTGTAATTTTCAATCTTTCAAAATGACTGTTGATATATGTGAGACTTAATTATAAATTAGTTTTTTTTTTACTTTTTTTTAATATATTATAGTTTTTATAGTCTTAAAAACTAATTAATTATTTTTTGCAGCTACTTTTTACTCTTTTTAATTTTTTTTCAAAAAAAAAATACATAACATAAATTAAAAGGTTAGATGAGTTATAAGTTAGATGATCAATCTACGTTAATTAAAAATACATCATTTAAAAAATGTATCTTTTTTGAAAATTTAAATAATATTATTTTAAATGTTTTAAAAAAATATTAGATTACCAACCAAACCAAATTAGATTTAATAATATCTGTAATTACTAATTAGGATATAACATTAAAAGTAAATAGTTTTGATTTTTTTTATAATATTGAAAGCTTCCCAAAATGAAAAAAAAAAAAGTTAGAGAGGGAATATTTATATAAACAATATACTTGTCCTTGCACAGGTGCAGTGAAACATACCTGAATAAGTAACAGAGGGCAGTTTAGCACCCCGCTAGAGCCAGGGACATCAAAGATGAGCTCCTCCAAGCAAGGAAATGGAGGTTGAAGTGCATCACCAAACTGCTCTAGAGTAACATCAGCGTCAGCCTCTATAAACAAGATACCCTCGCCAGTGCATTCCACCATGAGCTTGCGGTTTTGCCCTTCCCTCAGCCTACCGGCAAACGGATAGTAAAACACTAACGTTTTAGCAATTGCCTCTCTGATGACCTTGACGGGGTCTTTCCCTTGCACTGAGGGATTGTGGCGATAGAATTGTATGACTGGAATGTGGAATCGAAGCCCTTCTTGGTCATCAATGTCAGATAACAGTTTGAACTCATGTGGGGTGGGCTTCGCTGGTATGATCAGCTCGGGCTCACGTCTGTGAACTTTGAAAACCAGAGAAGCGGGTGATGAAGCCATTAATGTGGTATAGAATGAGTTTTGTGAAAGATGGTGCCAACTAACAGGTTATATATAGGAAAAACTTAAGCATATGGTACAAATATTTGGTTGTTTGTGAACTTATAGCGTGTACATGCGCCAAACTGAGAGCATATGGGACAAATACATGGTTGTTGTAAGCTTCAAGCCTGTGCATCCATGCTTATTTCATAATGAATGTAAAAGATATGCAAGTGGCACCACCTTCCTTTTATTAATCAATCGGTAGTGATGGATTTTCTTAGTGATTTATTTATCTAAGTAGCAGCAGTCTTTGTTAAGGAGTAGATATGATTTTTCAACTGTGTCTCTTGGCTGTATTTGTCATTCAACTGTTGGCTTGGCTTCTTGGATCGACTCGTGGCTCATCTCCTGTAAAGCCGTATGTGGCCTCACTGATCGAAGTTACGGCCTCTTTTTTTTCTTTTTTTTTTTTCCTTTTCTGGGAAGCACAGTGGATTAATTTTATGAATCATGATTTACTTTTTCTCGACATGGTTAAAATACAACACCACATTTATTCAACTCTTATTGACAACAAAACTATTCAACATGAATAAATGAAGTTTGGGATCAAAATGTAAAATGCTAAAACAAAATAATAAGGATTAAATAATAAATAAACTAAAACTTCATGGATCAAATTAAAGTTTTCATGCCAAAAATAAGGACACTACTTTACTTTCATTTATTTTTTAAATTTAGTTGCTTACAATGCTATTATTGATTATTAATCTCGCTCCCTTGATATTATAGTATAGTTGTTAGTTAATTGTGTGGCATTTTGAATATAAAACTCTTTAATAATAAAAGGAAACTATAAATCTAAAAATTGAAATTAGCCTCAAAAATTCAGGTATTGGGTTAGTTATGTTTAAAGAAATATCAACGTCACTCTTACTGCAACCTTTCAAACGAAAGGTTATCTTTGCTAACTGTTTTTTTTTTTAATTTATTCTACACATGTTACTAATTATCTAAATCTATTTCTTAACCTTTTTTATGATGCATCTTATAATATTTATAGTTTTTCTTTTTTTTAAAAAGGATGTTGAAAAGTTGTCGAGAAATATGATGTTAATTTCTAAAAATAATAGAATTCATCAAGTTTTATTTTTAATGAAAGTTTAGATATATATTAATCCCTAAAAATTAGAGATTTCCTTGATTTGAAAATTTTAATGAAAATTTTGGTATTCATCCCTAAAATTTTAATGGCTGAGAGAATTTTGAATTAATATCAATTGTAAATTTGAATTCTATTATTATATTTATGTTGAAAGTATGTTTGAATTAACTTTATTTTTCCATAAGTTCTAATGTGTGTGTGTATAAACATGTATGAACTCTAGTTTTTCTTGAATATTTTTTATATTTTAACTGCTCACTAAAATATATTTTGCTCACTAGTCTAATTAAGTTAGAAAAATAAATAAAAATTCATCTAATAAAATATATTTATTTTTCATAATGATGATTGGTTCAAGTTTATTATATTTAATTTAGGTCTTGAGTTCGAGCTTTATAAATGAAATTCATTATCACTGAGAGAATTTTATTTCTTAATAGGCTGATTCGATTTGACCGAATTGATTGCGGTTAAGTGAATTTTTAGATATTGAAGTTTAAACAAAAATAAAAAATAAAAAAGACATCTAACCAAATAATAGTTGGAGAGAGAGAAAATTAGATTTTAAGAAATATATAATTTCTAATTAACAACTAGAAATTATTAATTTTATAAATTATGGCATTCTAGAATGTTTCGATAGGAGTGAAAATTTCTAACAATAAGATTTTTAGCATGGTGTCGTAATAAAAATTCCAAGGACAAATTAAAGAAAATTTTGACAGAAAATACAATTTTTTTTAAGAATTAAATAGAAGATTTTAAAACTTCGAAAAAAAAAAGAAAATAAATTGTTTGCATAGAAACTGACTACTTCCACTGAGATATAATTCATTTTTTTTTTTTTCGCAAAAAGGACAAGAACTCCATCTTGGTGCACACACCCCATATCTAAAAATTTTTGAGGTCCACAGCATGCATACGTCTGTTTGCGCGTCAAAAAGGATAATGTGAAGTCTTATCCAAAAAACTTGATGGCTTGGCTACAAGTTTATAAAATCACTACTGACCTCCTTTTACTAAAATAGTATTTTGTTTTTATTTTTATTTTTATTTTTTAAAATTTTTAATCTTATTTTTTAATATGGAATCGTGGAAGATTAAGTTTTATAATTTATTTTGATTTATTTTTTATAGAGTTATTTTGATTTTATGATTAGATTATAAATTTGATGAGTTAACTTTAATTAATTCCAATTATTTTTTTTAATTTCATACTACAATATTAAATTAATTGGGGATTGTGCTTTATAATTTGTTTTGATTTTTATTTTAGAGGTTATCATAATCTCATGATTCAAATTATAAATTTGACAGGTTAAATCGAGTTGATCTAATTCAATGTAATATATTTGCCTCGATACTTTTAAAAAAGATATCAAATTAATTTTTTAAATCAAACTATATTTTACAAGTCATTCAAATTACTTTTAAACCTATTAAATCAACTGAGTTATATTAAATCAAGTTTTATATAGTTTAAATTTTCTTTTTTTTAACTAACAAATACATTAGCAACAGGACAACTTCTAAAAAAAAACTAAAATATTTTTATTTTTTTTAATTTTTAATTTCATTCTTTACTCTAGAGTTTGTTGAAGATTAAATTTTATAATTTATTTTGATTTATTTTTTATAGAATTATCCTGATTTTATGATTAAATCATAAATTTAATAAATTAACTCGAATTGACTCAGATTTATTTATTTTTTATATTCTTTTAATTATTTTTTTTTCAACTTCATATTTTAAAATCCTATCAAGAATAATAATTTTAAACACAAAATAAAATACTCATGATGCATATGGTCCAGTCACTTCGTCTTGAGATGAGAGGTTCATGGAAAACCCCACCAAGAAACGG
>Ga0325402_1001110_pt1 | contig 21290 bp, 20 predicted proteins | sample PopdelMetagenome_22_FD_207212 | JGI IMG/M metagenome (GOLD analysis project Ga0325402, IMG submission 207212) | Populus deltoides microbial communities from Bellville, Georgia, United States - Xylem-PdKOR-R3 | ecosystem: Host-associated > Plants > Phyllosphere > Stem > Wood/Secondary xylem...
TTTCAATTTCATTAATTGTTAGTTTTAATGAGTCAAAGTTCTCTTGATTTAGATTGAGGAAGTTTATGTACTCCTAAATTTTATTAAATTAGTTCTTGTTATATAAAGTCCTTTACCATTCTATTTTTGCATGGAAGAAAAGAGAAAAATAAAAAATATTTTTGGTATTTAGCTGCAGCACTACCAATTATATCTTATACAAATCTTCTTCATTTCTGTTTTTGCAATTTGTTTCCAACTGATTTGGTATCAGAGCTAGTTTATTCTTATGGCTTCTTCATCAAGTAACTCTATTTTCTCCTATACAATTCCTATCTTTGATGAAGAGCATTATAAATAATGGAGTTCTCTCAGATGGAGACTATCTTCATCTTATAAGATTTGTGGACATTAGTTGACGAGGGGTTTGAAGAACCACCCTAAACAGGATCTTCTGCATCCTGGACAGAAAAAAATACAAAAGAATATAAGCAAAATATGCAAAGAAATGCATCTGCCTTAAGAATAATTCAGCAGGGAGTAAGCAAATTAATTTATCCTAGAATTTCCTTTATTAAGAAGGCAAGAGAAGCATGAGAGATTTTGAAAAATAAATTCCAGGGTTATCAAAAAGCTATCTCCATTCGGTTGTAAAATCTATGAAGAGAATTTGAAAATCTTACAATGAAGGATAATGAGTTTGTTAAAGATTTCTCTTCAAGAACCATTAAAATCATCAATCAAATAAAAAGTTGTGGAGACAATGTTTCTCATAAAAGAGTTACAGAGAAGATTCTTAGAAGTTTACCATATAAAATATAGCATATAGTTGCTGTTATTGAAGAAACAAAAGATCTGTCAAGGCTTACAATTTATGAATTGATAGGATTTCTTGAAGTACATGAAGAAAGAGTAAGCCAGTATAGCAAATAACCAATGGAGCAGGCATTTCAGATCAAAGCAAATTTTTTTGATAGGAAAGCAACAAGATTTCATCAAGATTAGAGAGGAGGAAGATCATTTTTCAAAAAAAAAAAGAACATATGGAAGAGCAAGTGAGAGTCAGAATCGTAGTAAAGGTAGAGGTAGAGTTAGAGGTAGAGGTAGAGGTAGAACCAGAGGAAGAGGAAGAACAATCTTTCTGCTAAGAGTAAACATCAATTCATATTGCTTTATTTGTAAAATTTTTGGTCATGAAAGTCGAGATTGTTTCTTCAAATGTACTAGATGTAAAAATTCCTCACATTCGGATAGAAACTGTTAGCACTAAGAATAGGCAAATGGAAATAGAGAGAACAATGCAACAAACTTTTCAAAGAAAGAAGATTAGCTATTCTATTCCTGCATGAATGTAGAACACAAAAGAGAAGAAGTCTGGTATCTTGATAGTAGTTGTAGTCATCATATCACCGGTAATTGCTCGAACTTTGAAACTCTTGATGAAGCTTATTCTTCTCATATTGAACTTGGTGACAATAAGAGGGTGAAAATCAAAAGAAGAGGTGATGTTGCAACTTGCAATCCACTCCAATGAAGATAATAAAAAAATGTATTTATGATGTGTCTTATTCTCCTAGCATTGGTCAAAATCTGTTGAGTGTAGGATAAATGATGAGAAAAGGTTATAAGCTGATTTTTTTATGAAGAATAATGTGAGATTTATAATAAGAAAATAAATTAAAGAATAGTTATTGTCAAGATGAATTCTAATAATATTTTTTCTTTAAACATGAAATCACTCCATAATGTTGCTTTGAGAAGTGAACATGTTAATCAATCTCATCTTTGGCATTTAAGATATGGGCATCTGAATTATAATGGCTTGTAATTGTTAAAGCATAAGAATATAGTTTTTTGTCTTCCTTTTGTTTAGAACCAAGTTGGAATCTGTAAAGAATGTGTGTATGGAAAAATACATTGTTTTCCATTTCTAAAGACAGCTTGGAGAGCCAATGCATCTCTTCAATTAGTCCATGCAGATATTTATGGCCCTACTTGAACTCCATCTATAAGTAACAAAAGATATTTCTTACTATCTATTGATGACTATTCTAGAATGATATGAATTTATTTTTTTGATAAAAAATCAGAAGCATTCTTTATTTTTATGCAATTCAAAGCTCTTGTAGAAAAACAAAGTTTGTGCTAGATGAAGACTCTAAGGACATATCGTGAATGAGAATTTATTTATAACCCTATTCCTGATTATTGCAAAGAGAATGGTGTTCAAAGACAACTTACTGTCCAACATACTCTTCAGCAGAATAGAGTTGCAGAAAGGAAGAATAAAACTATTAAAGAAATGACAAGAAGCATGTTAAAAGGGAAAGGACTTCCTAATAAGTTTTGGGCTAAAACTATCAATATTGCAACTTACATTCTTAATAGATCTCCAACAAAGAAAGTCTGAAATCAAACTCCATTTGAATCATGACATAAACAAAAGCCTGATATCAGTTATATGCTCTTATTCCTTCTCAAAATAGAGACAAGTTTCATGAAAAAAAGGGAGAAACTTATCTTCATTGGCTATAATGATGAATCAAAAGGCTTTCGACTCTTCAATCCTAAAAAGGATCAATTACTTTTTTCTAGAGATGTTATTTTTTATGAATATGCAACTTGGAAATGGGAAGATACAGTCAATCTAGAATCAACAACACTGGAGTAACTTGAAGCTCTAAAACAATCTGATGTTTCCAATTCTTCTTCTTAAAATGGAAACTATCAGAATAGTTCTTGCCTTATCTGCAAAACTTCAATATCATGTTTTTCAACTTGATGTTAAGTCAACATTTCTTAATGGAGAATTGCAGGAAGAAGTCTATGTTGAGCAACCCCTATGATATGAATTAAAAAGAAAAGAAGAAAACGTTTACAGACTTTATAAAGCTCTTTATGGATTAAAACAGACACTAAGAGCATGGAATAACAAAATTGATATGTATTTTCATCAAAATGGATTTGAAAGAACTCAATTTGAACCATCACTCTATGCGAGGAAAAAGGGAGAAGACTTTTCAATAGGTTGTCTCTATATTGATGATCTAATATAAACAAGAACAAATAAAGATATGGTTGCAATGCTATGATGAAAGAATTCAAAATGTCAAATCTTGTATTGATAAGATATTTTTTTGGCATTCAAATGAAGCAATCTCCAGGGAAAATTTTTATTTTACAAGAAAAGTATGTTGCATATCTTTTCAAGAAATTCAATATGTTATAATATAAACCAGTAGGAACTTTTATGGTAGCAAATGATAAGTTACAACAGAATGATTATAATGGATAATGTTACTGCTGAAAATTCAAGAGAATCTGTTACCGATACTTCCGCTGTTCCTATCCTAAGGATATATATATATATAATACGAGAGGGAAGAGTTAATTAATTGTGTGTGCATATCAGTGTTAATATTTAATATGGTATCAAATATCAAACCCACAAATCTCCAACTAGAACAATTCAAATTCGATCATGTTTTCATCTTCACATCAAAGCCAAAATCTCAGTCCTAACACATTCCCCTCCTCTAAATCTGGAAAATCTTTAATTGCTCTAAATATCACTGCACAAATCAACAAAAAATTAACTCTGTCCACCTTCCCACAATGGTGTGCTTAATTTGAAGCACTGCTGATTGGCTACGACCTACTTGATTATATGAACGACGACATTCCCTACCCTTTAACTAATCTCAGTTCCTCTACAAACCTAAATAAAACACATTGGGTCCGACAAGACAAACTCATTCTCAGCGCCATCCTAGCCTCTACATTGCCAAAGATCACCCCTCTAATAGCTACTCCAAAAACATCTCAATAAGCCTGGCAAAAACTTCACGCCCTTTATGCTAGCTAGTCCAGAACTAGAGTCATGCAGCAAGGAGGAGCTTACTTTAATTCAATAAGGAAATAGAACAATCACTGATTATCTGCATATTGTGAAGACGTTAGCAAATGAAATTGCCATTATTGATCAGCCACTCTCAAATGACGATTTTACGCTCCACATCCTTCATAGACTGCGAGCCGACTTCAGAGAGATTATTGCTCCCATTTACGCACAAGAGAATTCCCTGACCTTTGAAGAATTATAAGATCTTCTAATAGGTCACGAAACTTACCTGCTTCTCCTAGAAGTTGCAACTTAGAAGCTAGTAGTCTCTGCAAATCACACAACTTGTATAAAGTAGAGTCCACACGATAGTTACTCCACCAAGTGTTTCAACAAAACCAATGGGCAATCCTACTCCCCAATTAAAAACCATAAAAATTGATTGATCTCACATGGCCAACCTCGTTCTCCAACTTATCGACCAGAAAATATTTGGGCCTCTTATGGATCCAACCAGCCAAATAGATTAAATCTTCGCTATTAACCTCGATGCCAAATATGTGACCACTTAGGACATACCACAAAGACCTATTCCCAATTCAACTCCAACACTGCCACGATCAACTCCACTTAGACATCCAGTGCCATGGAAAAACCTTGGCTCATTGACTCAGGGGCTTTTCATAATATTACAAATGATCTTGCAAATCTCACTACACAATCATAATATGATGGCACTGACGAAGTAATTTTAGGTGATGGTTCAGGTTTGTAAATTTCTCACACTGGCTCTTTATCCTTACAATTTCCCAAGAAAATTTTTTGTTTACCTAATAAACTGTGCATTCCATATCTGTGTACAAATTTAATCTCAGTTCACCATCTCACAAAACACAATGATATTTTTGTTGAACTTCATCCTTTCTATTTTTTGGTGAAGGACAAACACACAGGGGTGATTCTACTAAGAGGAACATGTAGCAATGATGTATACGCCTTCCTGAAACTAATGGTGTCACCATTTTCTAAATTTCTTGCTTTAACTTATGAAAGAACTTTCACCGATGGCTGTCATAAACGTCTTGGACATCCTTCTCACAAAATAGTTGCTCAACTAGTCAAGAACTTTTTTCTTCTAGTTTCATCTTCTAAACTCTATTCCTTATGTAATTTTTGCTCTATCAATAAAGCACATCAACTTCCTTTTCATCAAAATAGTCTCACGAGTCAGGCTCCACTTGATTTAAATTACACTGATGTGTGGGGACCTGCCTCTTCCACTAGCATTGATGGTTCTCACTATTATGTCATTTTTGTAGATCATTTTAGCAAATACATTTGGTTCTATCCAATGGTCAAAAAGTTTGATGTCTCAATAATCTTTCCACATTTCAAAAAATTCTTTGAAACACAGCTTCAAACAAAGATAAAGTCGCTCTATTCTGATAATGGTGGCGAATTCATTACTTTACGATCAATTTTCTTAACTAGTGAGATAAGTTATTATACCATCGCCCATTATACCCCACAACAAAATGGTGTCACTGAACGTCGATATCGTCATCTTGTTGAAACAAGTCTAACATTACTTCATGATGCCAAACTTGATCATTCCTACTAGCCACATGCGTTTCACACAGCCTCATATCTCATTAATCATCATCCTACCCCTCTTTTGCAAAATCAATCTTCTTTTGAATATCTTTTTGGTCAGCATCCAAATTACCTTAAACTAAGAAAATTTCGGTGTCTCTGCTACCCTTTCACTCGTCCATACAACACCAACAAACTTCAGCCAAAATCTCGCCCTTGTGTTTTTCTAGGCTATTCTCAAACTCAAAATGCATACAAATGATTGGATGTCACCACTAACAAATTATTTCTCTCCTGTCATGTTTTGTTCGATGAAAACCAGCATGTTCCTCCAATCCCACCTGATGTGTCCTTGTAGTAATTGTCCCCCTACCCCTCGCCTCGTTTTGTTACTGTCCAATACCCACCATCAACCATTGTGTTTTCACATACGTCTCCATTAGTTCCACAGGAAGGTGACACTACCATTGCTGCTTCTCCCTTAGGTAATATCTCCACCTCTTCATCCTCTTCATCTCAGTTCATATCACATCCTCAAGCACAATCAACGTGCAATCCCCCACCTTCTGTCCTGCCCTTTCCTTCCCCTCCCAACCATCCTTAAACCAATGACTCTGCTCCCGTTGCATCACCATCCCGTGTTCACCCTATGATCATCAGGTACATGAATAATATTTTTAAACCAAAACAACTCAACCTTGTGGCTAAACACCCCCTCCCTAAGACCATCGAACCGTCTAGTGTCACTCAAATTCTTTTCAATCCACAGTGGTGCGAAGCCATGTGCTCTAAACTTACAGCCTTAATGTGACATGACACTTGGGAATTAGTTCCTTGCTCTGCTTCCTCAAAACCAGTAGGGTGTAAATAGATTTTTCAGGTAAAACATCATTTGATGGTTCCACTGACAGGTTTAAGGCTCGCCTTGTTGCCAAGTGTTATAACCAACAACCGGGTTTGGATTACATAGATACATTCAGCCTTGTAGTTAAACTTACAACCATTTGGTCTATTCTGTCCATTGCTGTTATGCATGGCTGGAGTTTACGACAAATGGATGTCCACAATGTATTCTTACATGGTGATCTCTTCGAAACAATTTTTATGCTTCAACCACCTGGGTTCAAAGATCCATCAAAACCAAATCATGTGTGTCGCCTCAAGAAAGCCATTTATGGTCTCAAACAAGCTCCTAAAAGCTTGGTTTACCGCTCTTAAGGCCGTTATCACTCATCTACATTTTCTTCAATCCAAGGCGGATCCATCCCTCTTTATTTATTCGACTGACTCTCTCAAATGCTATTTATTGGTTTATATTGATGATTTGGTCATTACAGGCAACAATCCAGTCTTCGTCACTGATGTCATTCGACACCTTAGTACCCAATTCCAAGTAAAAGACTTGGGCGATCTACATTTTTTTCTGGGAATCGAGGTGATCCCAACCCATGTTGGCCTGTTCCGAATACAACATAAGTACATTAATGATCTTCTATTGTAAACCCTCGCTTATAAGTTTTCTAAGTTATTAAAATATGATAAATTTAACCAATAGTAAAATGGGTTAAATTAAATTAAAGAAACTTAAATCAAGATAAAAATAGTGAAATTAATGAAAAGAAAAGTGAATATAGTACTAAATTGTTAAAAAAAAAACATTTATGGGGATAAAATGAATATGTAAGATCAAGAGAGGTCAATATTCAAATAACATAAAGTTAGGAGTTTATGTACAAATGATAAAAAGGGGTGGGGATAAATTTGCAATTAACAAAATGATAGCACTATAAATATCTTTCTATTTTGACTTGCGAGAGCAAGAGAGAGTTTAGAGAGAGGCTGGAGAGAAGACATATTGATGGCAGAAAATCCGATAGCTATAACTCCACCTTCCACCGTTGGATCAGAACAATATTCGGATACATTGTTCTCCTCCTTGTTGTGTACATTATCATCAGAGGGATCTTCTATATCAGTTCCTGTTTGAGAGATATCGCAGGAGGAAAATTTCAGGGAAAATAGACTTCTGGATAGTCTTCGTCGCTGATTGTTTTCCCATCCGGACACCGTTGGATCAGGCTATAATTTGGATATGTTGTTCTTCCTAATGCTGTCTAGATTCTAAACAATAGAGATCAGGAGCAAACACTCGGTATAGAGATCAGGAATAATAGAGGTCAGTTTGGTTAAACCCATGTTTCTGAAAATTTCACCATCTGATAAAGTTGATATTTGGATATGTATACTTATAATAATGCATTATAACTTGACCGTATGGATTGTTTGAAATATTATTTGTTTGTTATTTATTATTGATTGAAAATGTTGTCAAAATTGGTTTTGTGTGAACTAAAACAACCATAAAATTAAATGGAAATTAAGCATTAGAGAGACTTAATTTTTGAAAGACCTTGGAGCTGCTGTGACAGCCCTGAAAGTGTATGTTTAGGGTGGTAAATACCTCTTCAAAATCAAAAGTAAAAGTAAAAATAAAAATGTATAAGGTTATTGTGCTTGTTATCCTAATATCTAAGGATAACTCAGAGTGATATAAAAAGCTAGCCACATGAGTGGGGGCAAGGAAAGTTAGCCGACCATATAAAGAGCAAAGAGAAAAATGGGGAATTGTGGTTTTCCTTAATGAATTTATTATAATAGGTTGTTTTTTTTATGTGAATGTATGTGTGAATTGAATGAAATTAACATGAAAAGAATGAGGGAACTCTTGGTTCCTTAAGGCCATGCTTTTGATCAATTATACATCAAAGGGGGAGGATATTTAATTTGACATATTTAGCTTAATGACGTGTATTTAATTGTGCTAAAATGAAAAAAAAATGCATGTTGAGATGTCAAGGATTGTGTTTAGAAGAATATTGTTCAGAAAGTTTGTAAAATCGATAAGAATGTTTTATTTTGATGTTAAAAGGGAAGATTGAAATAAATAACATAAATTAGCTCTTAAAAAGATATTTTTGACACTCTTAAATGATATGTGATATGGCTAGGGGTTGAGATAAAAGAGAAAAAGTTAAATTATGGATGTTGTGTGTAAATGGAAAGGTTGATGAATCTAAAGAGATTTGTCTCCTAACTTTTAGAGAGAATTTGAGTAGGAGGATGAAAGAATTAGGATCAGGTTCTTCATAATAATTGTAGTTTTGGATGTTATCTAATTAAGGAAATTGATCTTGCTCAATTTGGAGCTGTAGAACTCCAGTTATGGGTCACCAACTGAAACTGGGTCATGATTAACTCTGTAAAGTAGTAGGACTGATTAGTTGATAAGCAATTTTGACTACCTTAGGGGTAGAAATGAGTTCTTCTTCCTTCGGAGAACATGTAGCCTCGTGTCTTAGCTTTCCAACGAGACCACTCTCGTTTGAAAAAGAGTTTTATAACTCTAGATATAGTTAAAAATTTGAGAAGAGGTCGGACAGTAATAACTCAATGTCAAGACAGTAACGGTTGGCAATAATAGTTCAATGTTTGTTGATGAGCAATTTTAACTGTCTTAGAGGCAGAAATGGGCTCTCTTTCCTTCAGAAAACTTGTAGCCTCATGTCTTAGCTTTCCAATAAGACCAATCTCGCTTGAAACGGAGCTCTATAACTCTAGATATAGTTAAAAAAATGAGGAGAGGTTGGACAATAACAATTCAATGTCAAGACAGTAACGGTTAGACATTAACAGTTTAATGTCTAGACAGTAACAGTTAGACAATAATAGTTCAAGATTTAAATAGTAACAGGTCAAGATTTTAATAGTAACAGTTCAAATATAAAGAAAGGAATGATAACTATGGTTGGATAAAAGATGACAACATTAATAAGTGTAATGAGAAAAATGTAAAATATAAAGAAAGAAAATATTTAAAGAAAGATCTATTAGTTATTGATATGATTATTATAAAACATATCGTTGAATGGGGAAAATTTATGAGATGAGCCTGTGATTGTAGGAGGGACCACCGGTGTGGTGCAATAACAACAGCAAGGGAGCACAAGTAGAGCTTCTACAACAGATAGGTGATCCTCACCTAAGCTTTTTAGTTAAATTCAAGAATTTAAGATGTTAATAATGTGAGATGCGAATTTGCAACGTTGGATATTATGTGAACTGATGGAAGTTGGTGTAATGATGTTATTTCGGATAGTATTATGAATGTATATGTGTGTTCAAGATGAACTACCCTTGTGTGCATTGCCAAGTGATAGGAGTACCACTAACAAAGAAAATATGAGAAGTGTAATATGTGTTTCGACTAGCGTATGTTAGGATGCCGGGTAAGAGGATCACCATTTATTAGCTAGCATATATTTAGTATATATAGGATCCCGGGTAGAGGGATCACCTTGCATTGACTCCTACAGGGTGATGATGATACCATGAAATTGGTATCAGTAATGTGTTAAGCGAAAATGATCATGGTTGATCTTATGAAATCTTGAATGGAGGTTGATAATGAAAGTGGAAATTGTTTTTAGAATTGAAGAAGAAAGAGTTTCTAATGAAAACCAGAAGGGAGAAGTGAATAAAATATGAATGCATGTTTGTCTTTTTAAATTGTTAGATATTTGTGTTGCTATATTATTATGATTTTCATGTTTCAATAATATGTCTTTTGTTTTAGGACCATCGCATGCACGACAGGAGTAGATCCTCGCTTATGTTCACTTTTTATAGTCTAGGTTCTAGGGAGTATACCCTTGTATTTTGTAATATTGCAACTTTTATATAACTTAATTTGTATAATTGATGTTTAAACTTGAATAGATGAACTTAATTCTGAAATTCATATAATTATGTTTCATGTACGCATGTTTATCTCATTTATTCCCCAATAATGATATTTGTTGTTTAATGTATGTTATATATGTTGTGGTTATGATGATGATGATGATGTTTGTGGGATTGAGACTCACGATGATTGGTTCATGATTGAGTTAAAAGATGTAAGATATTAGAAGTGTAAACAAGGTATATGTCAATAACTTGGGACTTTCAGGTATAGGGGAGATTGCTGAAATTTCAGTGGAAATTTTGATAGGCTTATATATAAGAACTGGAAAAAAAATTACCTTTATTTTTACGTACCAAATCGTAGGAAAGTAACTACAATCACATATGAAAGTGTGGGGCATTACATCTATCCCATGCAAATATATTAGGCGCTAAAGATGTATCTGCTCTCCTTTCAACTAGTCATTCCCTTCACTTACAGGATAGCACAACACCCACGGATAGCTCTCTGTTTCGCAGCATTATCGAGAGCCTTCGATATCTCTCATTCACACGTCTAGACATTTGCTTTGCTGTCAACAAACTTTTACAATTCATGCACAAACCATCTCAAAATCACTGGATTGCAACAAAACATCTCCTGTGTTATTTGAAGCAAACCATCTTTCATGGCATTCAAATCTCTAAAGTTGTTACTCCTGCCTTTAATACTTTCTTTGATGCTGACTTGCTGGAAACCTCGATGACTGAACCTCCACTTCTGCCTATATATATTTTCTCATGGTTACGCTAACCTCTTGGAAATCAAACAAACAAAGAGCAATTGCTCGCTCTTCTACAAAAGTTGAATATCGTGCACTAGCAAATGCTGCCTCTGAAACTCCGTAGCTACAGATCCTATTCACTGAACTTAGTCTCTTATTTCCACAGACTCCAATGCTGTTGTGTGACGTTCTTGGTGCTATATATCCGAGCTTCAATCCTATCAATCACATGGGCATGAAACACATTTAGATTGATCTTCATTTTGTACATGATCTGGTCAGTCAAGGGTGCCTTCAAGTCTGACATGTGCACACACAAGACCAGTTAGCCGATCTGCTTACCAAATCTTTATCCCGACAAAGAACGCGATATTTGTGTAGTAAGATTAATCTGCTTAATGGCATCACAATCTTGAGGGGGCATATAATGGATAATGCTACTACTGGAAATTCAAGAGAATCTGTTACCGATACTTTTTGTTGTTTAAATCCCGCCACAACTCTGATTTGATGTAATCCTATCTTAAGGATGAAGTTTAGCTTTATCCAAAGTCTTGCCTACATTGGACTTCTATAACCACTGTATAACTAATGTGTGTGTATGTGTGTGTGTATGGAACATGTAAACTAAATAATATGAGAGGGAAGAGTTAATTAATTGTGTGTGCATATCAATGTTAATATTCAATAATGATAATGCCGCTAAGGTGGATCCATAGATTTTTTAAAGTCTTGTTGGATCTTTAATTTATCTCTCAAATTCAAGACTTGATATATTGTTTTCAGTTAGTATTATTTCTGATTTATGGAGGATCCTAACAGACTTTATTTTGCAGCCGCAAAAAGAATCCTACGATATCCTTCAAAGAGATTTCAACCATTAACTAACATTTACAACCCTTGTCATGTTGTTTTCTTTCTAGGTGAACCTTGAAATTTTAAAATAGTAAGAAAAAAAGAATGAAGGAAAGATATGAATAAGAAGTTGATAAGTATTGAAAAGAATCAAACATGAAAGTTAGTTGATCTTCAAAAAAAAAAAAAACAAGAAGGTAGTGGGCTTAAAATGGGTGTTCAAGATTAAATACAATGAGGATAACAATATTCTGAAGCATAAGGCTAGAATTGTTGCAACAGGCTGCTCAGAACAGCATGGAGTTGATTTTACAGAAACCTTTATGCCTATTACAAGGATTGGAAACAATCAAAATAATTATTGCCTTATCTGCATAACTTCAATTGCAGGTTTTTTAACTTGATATTAAGTTAGCATTTTTTAATAGAGAATTGCATGAAGAAGTCTATGTTGAGCAGCCCCTAGGATATGAATTAAAAGGAAAAAAAGGAAAAAAGTTTATAGACTTTATAAAGCTCTTTATAGATTAAAACAAGAACTAAGAGCATGGAACAACAAAATTGATTTATATTTTCATCAGAATAGATTTGAAAGAAGTTAATCTGAACCATCACTCTATGTGAGGAAAAAAGAAGAAGACTTTCCAATAAGCTGTCTCTATGTTGATGATCTAATATATGCAAGAACAAGTAAAGATATAGTTACAGAATTCAAGAATGCTATGATGAAAGAACTCAGAATGTCAGATCTTGGATTGATGAGATATTATCTTGGCATTCAAGTGAAGCAATATCTAGGGAAAATTTTTATTTCATAAGAAAAGTATGTTACAGATCTTTTCAAGAAATTCAACATGTCACAATGTAAACCAGTAACATCTTTTATGGCATCAAATGAGAAGTTACAAAAGAATGATAGTGTTGCTAAAGTGGATTCCAATATTTTTCAAAGTCTTGTTGGATCTTTAATCTATCTCACAATATTAAAACATGATATACTGTTTTCAATAAGTATTATTTCCAGATTTATAGAGGATCCTAGTAGACTTCATTTTGCAACAACAAAAAGAATCCTGCAATATCTTTGAGGAAAAAAGGATCATGGAATCCTGTACAAGAAACAAAAAGATAACAAGTTGATTAGTTTTTCTAACAATGATCGGGCTGGAAGCTATGATGATAGGAATAATAAATATGGTTATGTGTTTTGTCTAGGAACAAATATAATTGCATGGTGCTCAAGGAAATAGAATTCTATAGCATTGTCTTCTATAGAAGCAGAATACATTGCTACAAATGAAGCGATATGTCAATCAGTGTGGTTGAGAAGTATTCTTTCTGATTTGCAGTAAAAAGTCCTTGATCTTACTGTTATATTATGTGATAACATGTTAGCAATTGCAATGATCAAGAATTCAGTTTTTCATGCAAGATCAAAACATACAGAGTTAAGGCATCATTTTATCAGAGACATGGATAGCAAGAAAAAGACACAATTGAAGTTTATCAATACAAATAATCATTCTGCAGACGTCTTTCGAAAGCTGTTCTAGTTAAAAAGTTCCAACAATTCAAGGAGTTTCTTAAAAATACAAATCAAGAGGGACTATTAAAATTTAATTTATAATTTTCAATGTCATTAATTGTTAGCTTTAATGAATCAAAGTTCTCTTGGTTTTTCTTAGATAGAAGAGATTTCATTAAATTAGTCCTTGTTATATAGAGTACTCCTCCATTCTGTTTTTGTATTGAAGAAAAGAAGAATAATAAAAGACATCTTTTGTATTGCTCTGTAGGTCTACCAATTATCTCATACTAATCTTCTTCATTTTTGTATCTGCAATCTGTTTCCAACAGAAAGCAACCAGGACCATTGATTTGTAATTGGAAATGACAAAGGAATTCCAATGGAATAATCAAGCTAGGATGTCACAAGCCATGGATACGCAGACAATTCAATCTGCGCCCTTGGAAGCCACTGCTAAAGAAATAAGGCAAGGAGGCTCGGTTTTCGCACTTCGTTTGCAGACAACGGAGCAAGAAAATCAGCTACAAGTTCATGAGGACATGCAGCCCTGACTAGAAGCCTATGCGGATGTTTCGAAGAAACCCACAGAGCTCCCTCCGGCAAGGGAAGCCGCCGAGCCAGTTAAGGTGCGGCCCTACAGCCATGCCTATTTCTACAAAAGCTAAAATTGAAAACCAACTCCTTGACGTGCTAAAAGTGGGGCTCATCAGACCTAGCTCCGATTAAAAAGAAAGATGGCGACTGCCGCTTTTACACTGACTTTAGATCCCTCAATACGGTCACCATTAACTATCGCTTTACTGTGTCTATAGTTTATGAAAACTTTATGTACTCGTATATTTAAATCGTCTCTTGAATTAGGTTGTAATTATTTTTAAAATATTTTTTATTTTATATTAAAATAATATATTTTTTTTATTTTTTAAATTATTTTTGATATTAGTATATCAAAATAATTTAAAAATACTAAAAAAATATTAATTTTTTTTTTTTAAAAAAAGATATCCTTTTTAAATTGAGAAAGAAAGTTTTTTTTTTCATTTGAAGATAGTTCGAAATAAATATAATGTGTTAAATTAATTGTTATATAAAATATAATAATTTTTTTACCTTTATTGCTATTAAAAATAAATTTTAATAAATAAAATCTTAATTTATTTACAAATAAAAAATATTGAAATTTCAAACACGTGAGATAATTTTCTTCGGTTTAAGAAAAGACAGTGGTATTTGGGATAAGACAGGTAACTAAACAGTGTGGACAACAACTATTTACATCAACTGATCCGAACCAGAATCCAAGGGCCAAGATCTTCTGTTTCAGGTACGCGAGATGTACATAATACATTTAACATTAAAAACATTAAAAAAAACAAAAAAACAAAAAAAAAACACACACACGTGTGATTCTGATTTCTTTTGGTTTATCTCTTTATTTTTACGCAGTTTATGTGAGAGAATTAATTGGTATATAAGTAGTGTACTTGTGTACAACTTTCAACCATCCTCCTCCTTCCTCTCTCTGCCCCATAATTCTCTCACATAAACTGCAAAAAACTAAAGAGAAGCCAAAAAAAACCGGAAACACATACACAGGTGTGTGTGTGTGTGTGTGTGTGTGAGTATGAAAGGTGTTTCTGCTAGGATATACACGAAGATGAAAGAATACTGGAGCAGGAGAGGGTACGAGAGGATAAATGGGTCAGGTCGGACTCGGAGGAGTTGGCCGGTGGAGCTGGGTTCGGTTAGCACTACTTCAAGGAGGAGGAGGAGGTTTGCTTGGCGGATCAAGGTCAAGCCGAAGCTTAAAGCCTTGAAAATGTCTTCTCCAAAGAGGTTTTTTGTCTGGCTACGGGATGCCTACGTGAAGATGATGCTTGGGATTGCTAAATCCAGGGCGATAGGTACTGGAGGGTACGGCGATGGGATTGGTGCCTTTGGTGCCCGCCCAATCAAGGAGTATGATGAGAAGATGATCATTGAGATCTACAAGTCGCTGGTGATGGCACAGGGTCAGTTGGTGCCACGCGATGCACCCACGCTTGGCTCCATGCCTAAACTTACTGCTATTGCAGAGTAGATGGCGTGGAGGGTTTTTTTTTTTTATGGACGAATAAATAAATCAATCCAGAATCAGATTGTTAATTGTTCCATAAATTTCCCAAAGGAAGAGGGAAAAGAATTATAATATAATGTCCTCTTTTTCTACACCGATATATATTCTTTTAATTAATTGCAATAATTAAGATTAATTTCTCAGTTGGCAATAAAACTACTTTTTTTAGCCATCTCTCACTTTTTCGGATCCACAAAGAAAATAAAATATCTTTTGTAGTGTTTTACTATGGGTTAGAAGTATCAAGCATTCTTCGTATTACTTGTATAATTAGTGAATATATATATATATATATATATATATATATATATATATTATACAAGGTTTTTCCAAACGTTATCTTTGAGCTTGTTTGTTTTGTAATGAAAAAATATTTTTGATTAAATTTTATTTTTGATATTTTTAAATTTTTTGATAGGTGATTTTAATTGGTTATATGTAGAGATACACATGTTAGAGAGAGAGTGAGATCAAAATAATAACAAAAAAATTAAAAGAAAATTTATTATTTTTTTTGTAAATCTGATGGGAGTACAAAAATTATTAAATCTGATTCAGTTTATAATATGATTTATAAGTTGGGTTAAAAATTTAGTAGGTTAATCTGTATTAATTTAAAATAATTTTATTTATTAAATCTGATTCAGTTTATAATATGATTTATAACTTGGGTTAAAAATATAGTAGGTTAATTTGTATTAATTTGAAATAATTTTATTTTAAGATTTTTTTTTTTAAAAAAGTAATATCATTTTAATTTTTATATAAAAAAATTAAACTATATTTTTACATGTTTTGACGACATTAATGATATTAATTTTTTTTCAATTTAATTTAAAACTTGCAATAACTAAATTCCAGGGATCCCATAATTAAACTGCGGGACGATTTGAGCTTTGCACAATGGTTGTTAGAAATCTCGAAGATTGGAAACTTCACAAAACATGTTCTGCACGCCTGGATGCCAAATCCATTCATAATCTTGGTGCCTTCGGCATCGTTTTATAAGAGTCAATTTATAAATAGAATAAATATAACAAGAAAAAAGTATAAAAATACACATGAATCTTAGTAGTGCATCCCAAGTAATGGAGTGGTCAATGTACTTTTTAATACACATGATTCAACGATTCATTTGTATTTTTTTTATTTTTTTTCCTAGTGTTTATCATTCTTTCATATATATTTGGATCAACATTTGAGCAAAATAATAAGTATTACAATCATTTCCTGCTTTTTATATTTAACATTTTTCATATTTAACCAAACTAAAACTCTTATTTTTTTTTAATAAATTTAGTCTTTTTATTTTTGGGACACTAATTATCTCTATGTATTCCCTTTGGAAATCAGAGGCAAGAAAGGTGATTGACAATCAATGTCGCAAGGGAAGGAGAAGAATTTCATGAACCGAAGCTACCCCACCCTTCAGTATACTATATGTTATCCAAATCCATCAATTAACAAGACATTTGAGCATAGCAATTGTCAACAGCCAGCCTTTCATCACAAGGTAATAGGCTCAACTATAAATTCACTGAGGGGGGGGGGGGGATTTGTGGCACTTGAATTACAAATTCATTGCCCTCAGAAATAGTTGCACTAAGATTACAAAATCAATTTTAAATTCATTTGAGCGTAAGATTTTAACCAATTCACTGAAGAATTAATTTGTATCATCTAAGATATAAAAAAAATTAATAAACAAAATACTTCTTGTCATACATAGTGTTAGAGAATAATATAAATCATTTCTTGGTACCTCACTTAAGAGGTTAAGCTATTGAGTTAAATTGGTTTTTTGACATGGTATCAAAGCCTTAATGACCAAGCGGTCACGAGTTCGAATCTCACCATCTCCATTTATTTGATAAAAATTAAGCATAAGGTAATATTGGCTTATGCAAGTTTCAAGTTCAAAAGACTTTCACTTGAGGAGGTGTGTTTGAGAATAAAATAAATCATATATTTGGATCTTACCTAATAGCTTGAGATGGTTCTTTCACACATAGTTCCACAAAACATTAAAATAAAGAAGACAAGAGGCATCAGATCTCACATATCTTGAATTAAGTTTCAAAACCTGGAAGCAAACATAAAAGGAATAAAAACAAGAAAAGAATCAACAAATGCACAAATAAAATAAAGTAAAGAAAACGGCTGAGAGGGAGGGGAGAAACACATACAAGTCTTGTCTATAATAGTGTAGTCGAGTAACAATAGGGTTGTTATGGGTTGAGTTGTGATTGGTGGATAAAAGAGAGGAAATGTTGGTTCGGGTTAATTGGTAGAAGGTCTTAGGAACGAATCAGCCTATGTTGATGGTTTTCGTTTCGTGCTATAACGAGAGAGAGAGAGAGAGAGAGAGAGAGAGAGAGAGAGAGAGAGAGAGAGAGAGAGAGAGAGAGAGAGGTTGTTCACATGAGGGACCTTGTGATGGAAGTTGGTTTGGTTGGTTTCTAGTGGAGGAGATGTTTTGGTAGAGGAAGATAAAGAAAGTAGGGAGATGGAAAGAGTAGGGAGAAATGGGGCAACTTGATTTCAGAGTTAGTGTTTATGAGGAGAGAAAAAGAAGTTTTTATACATGTTTGCTTTTTATAGTAGGGTTTAATTTTCGTTGAACTAGTTTGGTTTGGTCTGGTTTAATTGGTTCATGCTTTTAAAACCGAAACTGAACTAAACCGAACCGAATTGAACTAATTTTTTAAAGTTTCTTAATTGATTCATTCAATTTTTTCCCGGTTTAGTTTTTTAGTTAATTTTTTATCAGTTTTCACGGTTTAATTGGTTATTTTATTGTTTTGCTCACCCCAACTTGCTACAGACATAATACATGCTGGTCCTATCTTTTTGTTTATATTGAAAAAAAACATTGTATATTATTATCCTGTTAAAACATGGTAATGAGCATTTTACATAAGCAAATTCAAGATTGATACTTTAAATAATATAACAATTAGCAATCATGAGCTAAAATAAAGATTTTAGAGATGCTTGGTGGGGCTAGAAGACATCATGAAGTGAATGGGTTGCATGTCTACTAGCTAAGATCTTTTGCTTATTAGTCTTAAAAAAATAAATTAAAATCATTATTCTAGTATTGGGATGTTTGTTTCCTTGTTAAGATGGACTAAGTGTTAATGTTCTAATAATTGATTTTTTTTTATTTAGAGCTGACTCTAGGCTTGTCATTTTTCTACTTTTTAGAATCATAATAAGAATTAGTATTTAAATGGATGTATTTGTTGTAATTTTTTAAGCACATAATTTCAATAAAAGGTTTTCAACAATTTATCTTTTTTATAATTTAACTTTCTTACAATTTATCCTAGAGATGTTAATCAACTCTAATGTAAAAAACTATGAATAACATCATGGATAAAACTCTCATGAATCTTGTCTTTGAGGATCAAACAATATACTTATTAACATTAATATAGAAAAAAATGCTAAAGAATCCAAACCTCTTATATTCTCATAATTTTCACCAATCGTCATTGCAATGGGTATTTAAGTTCAACTTACACCTCCAATCACACCGTTACCATTGCTAATAGGGACTTCTATAGTCCTTTTAGGCATTTCTCTTATTCCTCATGAGCATTCTCGTATCACTATTTAGGTTGGCAATCAACTTAATTACATTCCTTAGTATCCTATCAATCCTTGTATGCAAATTTCCTCTTCTACATTTACTATATAATCAACTCGGCTAGATTTCTACTCAAATGAAACTAATCAATTCTCTTAGAAAGAGTTAATCATTTTACCAAAGGTTTAATTTCTCTCAAGTCGATATTGATGCCCTCCATATTAAAATGGAGAATATGACCAATAATAGCTCATTTAATAATATGATTGTTGTCAAGTGAATGATGTACTCAATGATAGATCGAACATGCGTAACAAACATCTCAACTTTGAATCAATGTTCAGATTCAATATCCAAGCTAGCCAGCTGTAACATTTATGATAGTGGCTATTTGGTCAATTATAAGTGGTGGCCCTTGACTAATAACATATGTCAGCTCCAGCTACTACAAGACCTTTACACTTGAACCCGTGTTAATGCATTAGATGGCTTGCATACATGATAAATTCCTATCTGGAACAACTAATAACAATATGCCCGTCTTCCTCACAATATGATGCATCAACATTAATATGATCCAAAGTAAACCAAAGAATCAATTAGAAGTTCCAGATTGATCAATGATTGATCAATTACAATATAAAGGGCAAAAAAACTAAAATATGCATTAAATAGGCCTATTTAGAGTATTTAGGCCAATATGAATTTAAAGAAGGCTACATATTCAATAAGTAATGATCTAACTTATTCAATTTAATCTATGTACAAGAAGAGTTTAATCCATATACTTCATTGGCTAATTAATTTAGGCAGTTAGAGGCTTATATTTTCTAATGCATAGTTTTACTTTAACAAGCATGACTTTTTTATTTGATTGTTGAATCACACTAAAATTTTACCATAAGATTTCAGAGGCCTTTTTCTATATTGGATTCAAATTTTAGGTCAATCGGACATTGAGAAGGCCTTGCAATAAGGTTCAGAAGCTACTATATAAGAACTTTTATTTTATTATTTTGGTAGTTTTAGGTATTCCTCAGTCAAAGCGGGTAGGGATTCTATTTTTGTGGTTGCAATTAGGTTTTGTAGGATAACACATTTTATATCTTATCTTAAAATTGATGATACAACTAAAATAGCAAACTTATTAGTTAGAGAGATAATTCGGCTTCACAAGTTTTTACAAGCATTGTTTATGATCGTGATGTTAAGTTTCTTAGTTATTTTTGGAAGGTTTTATGGGGCAAGTTAGGAACAAAATTGTTATTTTCTATTACTTGTCATCCACAAATAGATGATCAAACTGAAATAGTAAATAACATTTTAACTACATTGTGAAGAACTATCATTCAAAAGAATTTGAAAAATCAGAAAAATTAGTTGTCGTTTATTGAATATGCATATAATAGGAGTATGCATTATATATTAATTGTTTCATTTTGAAATTGTTTAACTTTAATCATTTAACTCCTTGAGATTTAATTTTTTTACTTGTTGATAAAATAGTTAGTCTTAATAGCAATAGAAAAACACAAGTAGTGAAAGCTTTCCAGGTAACACTTTGCCTATATACTTTTGAAAATTGCATTTTATATTTTATTATTTATATAATTGATTTCACTTTATATATTAAATTAGAAACCTATGAAATTGGTAAACAAAAAAAGTCTAAAATATTACAAGTTTGGCATTATAATTGTTTTAATAACCAAAATACCCTTATAATTTTTACATCCTTTTCTCTTCATGTTTAAATATATTTTTTTTAATTTTCAAATCCATGATAAAAAAAAAACTCAACAAATTAAACTAAAATTAGAATTCAAACTTCTTTTTCCCAATTACACAAACCTAAAAATCGAAACAAAAATAACTAATAAATTTCAAAACAAATGTATTCTAACTTGCGCAAGAGGGACAGGAAAGTCTTGTTAGTTCATTTCATGAGCAATTTCTAGTTGTTTCTGGTCCAAATTACATTTATCAAAGTAAAAATCTCATAGCCATCAAAACTTCTCTCGATATTGTTTCTTTATATAAATATATATTTGCTTGGCCATAACTAAGAATAATAATTACAGGTCTGCACTGCGGTAAATGGTGAATCCTTTGCCTTCAGCGCAATCTGAAGAGAAAATAAAAAAAACCCGGTGGTAGTTAATAGTTATAATCGGAAAGTCTGGTTCTGGAAAGAGTGCTCATCTCTCTCAATGCTTCACCACGGAGGTTGCACCAAATCTGGAATCATTACCGTCACTCAACCCCGTCGAGTCGTTGTT
>Ga0325402_1001116_pt1 | contig 21244 bp, 14 predicted proteins | sample PopdelMetagenome_22_FD_207212 | JGI IMG/M metagenome (GOLD analysis project Ga0325402, IMG submission 207212) | Populus deltoides microbial communities from Bellville, Georgia, United States - Xylem-PdKOR-R3 | ecosystem: Host-associated > Plants > Phyllosphere > Stem > Wood/Secondary xylem...
AAATAATATGATATTGAAAATAAATTAAAATAACATCCAATTTTTAAAATTTTGTTTGATCTCAATAATTTCACAGCAGAGGATTGTTGTAATTCACTCCTATGATATTGTAAAATGTCACATAAGGTATTATCCTTTCCATGAATTCTATACAGAATCCGTTTTTATTTAATTAAGAAGATTCTGCCTTTCAAGAAGGAAATGAACTGGATATCTCTCAATCACCATCCTGCGACCTCCATTTCAGCCATTATGCTGCCCGTTTTGGGGTCCTTTCCTTTCCAAGCACGCACCTGCCTGCAAAAACAATGAGTATTTTCCGCCGAAATAAAATTAATTAAACACAGACACTCTAGTCAAATGGCAATTCGAACTTCCAAGTGTGAACAAAAAATTGGATCCTAAGCCGTCACTGCATATCCCAATCATAAATTAAATTTAAAAATAAAATAAACATACAGATATAGTTAGCATTCACATGATATGGATATCTTTATGACAAATACACTGGCAAAAAGGTTGGGTGCTCATACAGTTCACACCTACCCAGAGTCTATACGTTTTAGATTCTTTCCTCTTTTTTCTCCCACGTCGGCAATGGTACCTCTGCATAAATACTGAGAGCTCAGCGAGAGTTGTCTGTCCAAAATTGACAATGGGGTATTGGTGTATCAATCTTTTGACAATTGTTTCACTTCTGCTTCTGTTTCCAGTGATTAATGGTTGGGGAATTGATGGACACCTCACAGTATGCAGAATTGCTCAGGTCTTTAAGCTTCTCTTTTGCTCTTATATCGTTATGATGTGTGTTTTTCTTCTTTTAGGGATCAATATGTATTTTGTGCTTGTGCTTTTGTGCTGTAACAGTCCCGCTTAAGTGAAGCTGCTGCAGATGCTGTCAAGCAACTGCTGCCAGAATATGCAGGGAGTGACTTAGGGAGTGTGTGCTCATGGGCAGACGAGGTTAGGTTCCGTTATCATTGGTCAGCCCCTCTTCATTTCATCAATACCCCAGATGTTTGCAACTACAAATACACTAGTAAGTTGCTCTTCTGCTTGTATATGAATACCATCCCCCTTTTCTCTCTGTCCCTTTTTCCCTTCCCAGTTTGTATTGCTTCTAAGTCAGACCAGTTTTTGTTTTTCTTTTTCTGGTGTTAACTGCCCGTAGAAAGACGAAAGCCGAATTTGGTGGTTCTGCTTCAATTATCCATTGCTGCAGGTGTTAACTTTTCCTTTTTTATGCTCAGGGGATTGCGAGGATGATACTGGTGAAAAAGGAAGGTGTGTTGCAGGGGCAATTAACAATTACACTACCCAGCTTCTTACCTACAACAGTGGTTCCTCGCAAGCTGATAGTAATGAAAACAAATTGTTATTCATCAATCTTCCCTGCCTGTCATCATAAATCTTGCTAACGAAATGAGTTGATTTATCAGATAACCTGACAGAAGCCCTTCTCTTCCTTTCTCATTTTATGGGAGACATCCATCAGGTGTGAGAAAATTGCACTTTTTATTCCGCAATATTGTGTTCATTGTCGAGTCAATGCTTTTCGCCTTTGTAGATGATAGTAATGTTTTTTCAATGCAGCCTCTACATGTGGGTTTTGCTTCAGACAAAGGAGGCAACACCATTGATGTCCATTGGTACAGAAGGAAACAAGTCCTTCACCATGTCAGTCCAATTGCCAAACGTTGTCGAAAATGCCTCGGCCTTTAATAAAAAAGCTAAACGTTGTGCTAATGTCAATGCTTACAGATTTGGGATGCCAGTATAATAGAGACAGCAGAGGAAAGATTGTACAACTCAAACGTGGATGACTTGGTTGATGCCGTTCAGAAAAATATCACGGTACTCTTCTTCAAAGATTTGAACCAAATGAAATACGTTTGGCCCAATAAATCTGTTCGTTTTCTTCACCCTTTCTGACATAACTTTCTTTTTTTTATTCTCTGTTGCCTTTGGCAACAACCAAACAACAGAATGACTGGGAAGATTTAATTCCAAGATGGGAGACCTGCAGCCTTAACAAGACAGCCTGCCCGGACATGTATGTTTAACATCCCCGATTTATTAGGAGACGAACAATTTATAAGGAATTTCTTTCTTTCACCATAAGATTATTTTGCGACAATATCGATGTCTGTTCAACCCTAGTCACGCCAGTAATTTTTTTTCCTGCCTGTTTTACTCTATTTTCAACCCTTGCATGTAATTAAACTTAATTCAAACAGCTAGGATGGACGATGATTAACTTGATTCTGGATTTTATTATTACAATTTTGTTAATTCATACATTAATCTTAAAAAAAAAATTGTTTGTTTTATAGATATGCATCTGAAGGTATCGAAGCAGCATGCGATTGGGCATATAAAGGGGCGACTGAAGGGACCGTGTTAGAAGGTTGGAAAGATGCAAGATATTCTTCTGAGGTTTACTGGTTTGAGTGCATGCACTTGTTATTCGATTAATCAGAAAAAATAAGACCATCTCTTTTGCATTGCAGATGATTATTTCCTATCCCGTTTACCGATTGTGAAATTGCGGTTAGCTCAAGGTGGAGTTCGTCTGGCAGCCACGCTCAACCGCATTTTTCAGTGACGAATATTTGGTTCTGGAATTAAATAGAGCATCCTGAAGCGTTTGAGAGATACTGTTCTATGTTGATTATATGGGGGGGGCTTATCTATGCAATGTATCCTAAACTTTTAGGCATTGTTTGCAAATGTAATACTACATATTGTCTTCTAAAAACTCAAGCACTCTGATTTTTCTTAAAATTTAGTTTAAATCAAACAAGTAAAGATAGACATATAACTGTAAATACTGTTAGACGCAATGGTGGTACAAGGAAAAAGCAGTGCTTTCAACATACATTCCATGAAAATAACAAGTTTTTGACAAACTACAGATCATTCAATGCATTTAACATAACATCGAGAGGTTGAACTTTGTGGGGCATTCATTGCAACACCACCTTTTTTTTAACACAAATAATTTACAGCTGGATCAGCTCAAATATCTATACAAGAAATAGAGAAATGCAGTCTAAATCCAAGTTTACAACATAGCATATACTTTTCTTTTTTTAAGGTTTCTTCACTACCAGAACGGGGCACTTTGCATTGTGAAGACAGTAACTGCTCACACTTCCTTGGATAGCTCTGTGTAAAGATATTGGAATCAGAACCCAGAAATGCTATTTGAAGTTAGCATAATAACTTAACTGGCAGAATACGTAAAATGTTAACTGTGATCGTCATTTGTCAAATAAAAAGAAAGAGGGAAAAAACTAGGAAAGCATAACTGGATAAACCAAGTGAAAATGTTTCTTCTATCTGTTGCTTCTCGTGAAGATTTGGACTAGTATAAAACATTCTAATAAGTTTTCACATCCTTCTTTAAAACAGCAGGGAAGACTATATGTATGGTTGAAAGGTATATGATCATAACTCGAACTATAATACATTCTATGTCTAAATGCAAGAACTTAACCTACTGACTCATGAGTCATCAATAAATATTTTCATATCCTTGTCACATTTTCTCAAGCAACTTTTAACAGTACCAATTTTCATAAACAACGAAACAATTCTGTTTTATCTTGGTCTCAATGACACCAAACATTTCTGATGTTAGGATTCAAGTTCATGAATTGATGAAAAATGAGTGCTTTGTATTTTTATTTTTTTTAACTTGCACCATCATCCCAGCTACAGTCGATGAATTGTAAAATTTGTATGTAACAGCATCAGAGAGATAGTTTTTACTTAAGCTACCGAGCATCGAAACAGATATAAATTTGTAAACCCTTTTGTAGATAGGAAAGGATTAACCTTTTGATTTTGCCAATGCCGCGCTCCCCTAAAACAAGCAGGCTAATATTGAGCCTTTGAACTGCATCGCATATGGCTGTTTGAGGATCACCCACCTCTGTTAATGTCTCGGCATCAACCTTTGAAAAACAAAAGTAATAAATGTAAGTCCTCATTTACACACATTGGCATGCCCCAGAAAATCAAATGCAAATTAGGGCTTTAATATCTTGGACGGTTGTGAAACAATTGAATTTCATGCTAATCAGTATAGAACAGAGAAACGTGAGCGTACTCCTCGACCAGCACAAATTTCTTTAGCTTTCTCCAGCAAAGCAAACGCGATCTTCCTATTCTGGTCTTGGATAGTGTAAGTATACTCCGGATCTGTCACACACAGCATAAATAATTTGAGCGTACAATTTCCAACATACAGAATCCAGATGTTGGTCTATTTCTCCTAAGATTCTATACCAGTCAATCAAAATTTTAGTAACAAAAAGAAAATAGAGGATCTTTACACAAAAACACACTAGGACCGAGGAATAGTAGATTCGAAGAAAAAAAACACACTAGGACCGAGGAATAGTAGATTCGAAGGATCCTTTACCTCTAGTTTTAGAAGAAAAAAAAACTTTTTATGTGGACACTGCAAACTCCTTGGATATGTTTTGGTTCACTAAGGATTTGAATGAAATACGAATCTCCTTTTGATTTCTCAACAATATGGTTTGGTTCCGCAAAAAACAGAATTACAACTCCAATAGCAATCAAATCTTGTAACTTCAGATTTTGTACATATAAGAAATAGAGGAAAAAAGGAGCACTTACTGGCTGAAACCGAGCAGTACATGCGAGCAGAACTGAGAGCAGCAGCAGTAAAAGAATGGTTACTGCTGGGAGGAGGCTGTGCGGTGAAGATAACTAGAGGTGATTTAGTGATAGATTCCTCAAGATTGTCAAGTACCCACATGAGAGCATAGTGGCTATACTCACCATCATCAACGGCAACCATCACTTTCCTCTCAAGTGGTACCCCTCCATTTTCCGTCACGTGCTCCGCCATTTTCTAGGGTTTGAAGTAATGAAGCACAGAGAGATGCAAAAGTTCACTTCTGGTTTGGAGATAAAAGATGCAGAAGCCAAATGTCAGTGTCTGTTTGTTGAAGACAGCAGCTGCTAGGAGCTTCTGCCTTGTGGGTTGTGAAATGGTGGTAAAGAGAAACAAGTGGCGGTTTTAACAAGGTCAAAACGGCCAGTCAAATATCAAGAAGTTCTGTGCGTTAGACACGTGAAAAAAAACCGCTTTTCTTCATAAATCCTGCTTTCCTAGGACTTTTTTATTAGGTTTCTTTGGAAGTAAAGAAATATATTAAAATAATTTTATTTTTTAAAATTAGTATATAAAAAAAATCTGAAAATATTTCAAAAAATAATTTAAAAATAAAAAATTTCAAAAACATGACACCGCAATAGCAAACAACATAGATATCCAAACGTATGACACCACAAAATTTATCCAGAAGACCTTTCGGACATGGTCCCCAGAAATATTCGTCTTAAGATGTGATTGGGTGTCGTTTTGGTAGATAAGACTGAATGTTAAAATATGAGATCATGTCACCATTTATTTGATCGGACGTTTTAAATATTCGGTCATGGTATTTATTACCTTTACTTTTTGAAATATGACGCTTTCACTCTTTTTTTTTTTTTTTTTTAAGGATTGCTATTTCCACGTGCTCACAGCATATTACTCTAAAATGGACGAATTATACTTATTGTTTAAAATATTAATTATATCTTTTTTTTATATCTTTTTTAATGAGTGCTGTATATGGCTTAAAAAAAATTGAGCATGAGACATATGGAAGATTGTCTGATTTCTTCTTCTTATTATTATTAAGTAAAAACCTAAAACATGTGGGATAAGTATTGTTTGGATAATAATATGCATCCTTTTATATTTTACCATGGATTTATTATTCATATTTATTTTTCAATTTACATTTTAAACTTTTTTTTTTGGTGTGATTACATCCTTTTTAAGCCAAGTTCAAGGGCAATTGAATGAAATTTATTGACTATGTATAAAATTGAAAAATAAGAATTAAAGTAGAAAATACATCATAAATAAGTGATGGTTTTAAAGTTCAAATAAAAAGTTTAATTTAGTCCTTGTACTTTAAAAATTACACATATTTGGTACCTTAATATTTTCTCCATTCAATTTTGATATAAAAATTTATTTTTATTATTTTTTAGTCTCTGATTCAAGAAAGAAGATAGAGAAGTGGCCAAACTTTGATGATAGAGAGAAAAAAAATCGTTAACACCGATTTAAGCTATCAAAATAGTTAATATTTATATCAAATGATTCAATTTCATGAGGGAAGTTAATATTAAGTATTTTTTTTACTTTTAAAGTTGGAAAAAACATAAACCTGAGCCTGGAATGATTTTTTATTTTAGGTTGATTTTAGTTTTTGATATGTTTTTAGACCATGGATAGGTTTATCATGATTTTCTAGGGTGTTTTTGGTGAAAATGGGTTAAAAAAACAAGTTCTTGTGTAAAAAAACCTTAAACCCTGATTTTTTTAAATCTTTTTAAATTGATTTTGTTTAATTTCAACATTGGGTTAATTAGGAATTAGACTTCATGATTTATTTTGGTTTGCTTTCTATAAGGTTATCTCGGTCTTATGACTTGAGTTGCGGGTTAACCTAGTTGACTCAAGTTTTTTTTTGTCTTTTTTTAATTGGTACCTTTTCATTTTCATCCTTCAACATCTAGTTGACCATGAATTAGGTTTCATGATTTATTTTTGCTTGCTTTCTATGAAGTTATCCCAGTCTTATGACTCAGGTCATGTGTTTTACGGGTTAACCTGGATAAACTCATGTTGTTTTATTGTATCATGTTTTAGATTGATTTTTTCTTAAAATTTCAATCTTTAACAATGAGTTTATTAAAAATTGGGTTTCATAATTTGTTTTGATTTGCTTTCTATGAGGTTATTATAGTCCTCTGACCTTAGTCACGAGTTTGATAAGTTAACCCAGGTTAACTCATGTTTTTTTTTGTTTATTTTTGATGAGGTTATTTCGGTCTCATAACATGAGTCATGAGTTTGACTATTGACTCAAATCAATTTTTTTTTGTTACTTTTTAATTAATTTTTTTTAATTTTTTTCTTTAGCACCGAGTTGATTAAAAATTAAATTTTGTAATTTATTTTAATTTGTTTTATATAGAATTATTATATACTCATGATCCAAGTCGAAGATTTGACAAGTTATCCCAAATTAGCTCAAATCACTTTAATATGTTATCGTTTCAATATTTTTTTTTTAAATATTGTCTTTAATTTTTGTAAATCAAACAACATTTTATCGATTGTTCGGGTTATTTTTAGACTTATCAAAACCGATTGTGTCACTTAAAAAAAGAAACAAAGACAGCAAGAAACCGAATCCTTTCGTAGTGCCATGGTTTAATTTTTGTTATCTATAAATCAATCTTATCCCAAAATAAGGGCAGAGTCGGATAATTAATTCACATAAAGTAGCGGTTGAAATGGGAATCAAATAAGCCAAACGCTAGAAATATAGAATATGTAATAATATTGATGACAAATACGTGGGGATCAAATTATCAATCACATGCTTAACACGATAATATAATGCCATCTAATCATCTGTGAATTATATTTTTTTTATTTGGTTACAAATATTTTTAGTATTGCAATGGAGATTTTTTAAAGGTTTCATTTCAGTCCTTGAGTTTTTTTAAAAAATATCTCAGGCTTGACGTTTTATATTTATTTACAAATTGGTCTTTATTTGAAAGTTTTTTTGTCCTTGAATTTCTTTAAAATCACATTTTAGTCTTGATGATAAATTTATTTGCAATCAAGTCCCTATATAATTACTCTCAATCATGTACCTAATTTTTTTTTTATTATACTTATAATGTAATGAGTCATGATCGAATTATAATGGTTCATTACATTACAAATTTGAAAATTACACAACAAAATATAAAATGTAAAGTAATGCAGATTCGAAACAGTCTAGGCCAATGAATTTTCGAAACAAAGGAATGCAGATGCTTTTTCTCTTTGTGATCCATGCAAATCGCCATGTCCTTTTCATATCATCCATCCGAGATCATGTTGGGATTTTTTTTATTTCTATGAATAGATACTTTCGGTTTCTGAATCTTTTATCTGTATATTTTTACTAATGGACAGATACTTCTGATAATACAACGTTCTGTTTTGTTCAGGCTCGTGCCCAGCTAATAGTCAACGCTTGGTTGTAGACAGACCGAGTCTCAGGTGATCAGAAACGGAAAATAGAAATAAGGAAAATATATAGATAATCTACAAAAATAAATGCCAGTTTGTGTTTTTATTTAAACGCAGGCCATAACATAATTTTCCAATGAATTGATCTGAAGGCTAAACACACAATAGATAATCATATTCCTCTGGGGAGACTGGCCAGGTGGGGAGCAATCGATCTATAAATTGGACAATTTCCCATCTAATTAAAAGTTTATTCATGCTTTCTTCTTCTTCTTTTTGTGTGTGAAGCTAATATTTGACCTAGTTTTATATCAATTACAGGAGAAGGAATAATTTTCTTTGTTGTTAAATACAAATCCTAAATCCTCCCTGTATAGTTTCTTTGTAAGTTTTGTGGCAGAAATTGGCTAGCTCTTGCTTTTGTTGCTGGATTAATTTGTAAGTGACCTAACCTGGTGGTATTGCAACAGTAGCTGCGTTAGCTGGCCTGAGCAAGCATTACATTTTTCCTTCCATGTCATTTCCTCACAGCTAAGATGGACATTTATTGTACGAATCACTTAAAGAAAGAAAAAGGAAAAAAAACATTTGGTTGTTGTAAATTATAATAATTAGATGTGAATTATTATGCAAAACGATAAAAAAAAAAAAGATTCGTTTTTTATGAATGTGGCATTCTATACTGGCTTGACCTCTCCGAGCTTGGTGTATGTTATTAATATTTTGCGTTGTCATCGTCGGTTGAACAAGGACAATAATTCAGCATTGCCGAGCAAGGAAGTCAACGTAGTTTATACAAATTAATTGGGCCACAAGAACATCATTCCTAACTGCCGTCCAGAGGACAGCCTAACTGCCGAATTCACTCCTTCCAAAGTTTTTCCGTGCATAATATATTGATGGCTGGGCATTTTGTTCCGGCCAAACAAGCATGCTAAGATAACTTGGACACAATAGTAAAGCTTAGCAGAATTTAGTCTCTGCAACAGGAATCCTGCTTCGCATTATGAAACTAGTACCAGATTCTTTTATATCTTCAGCTATCTATTGCCAGCAACTCTACCAATACCTTTCTTTGTTGTTCCTAGGTGATCACAGCATCTGAGTGCTCGTGTCAAAATCTAGCTAGTGTTTCTTAGGATAAAAAGACATCTAGTTGGGTCGGGAACTGTACAAAAAAGACAGTTAATTTGCTTGCTTAAATTGTCAATCTTGTTCTTCAAGGAAATTGTCAGGGAAAGATTGGTTGTTAGTCTAACTTAAACCCATTTCTTGAACAGATCTGAAAGAAAATCAAATCTAATCATATGGATATAACTACCAATCACTGTTGCAGCTTAATTTCTTACATAACCATGGCATACATGTAATGACAACAAGAGTACCATACAAATGATGTCCAAACAACTTAATAATTACAAAGTAATCCCACTTAGAAATAGAAGTAATGCCTTTTCATTCTGGTTTCTTTATAACAAGGACAGAACAATTGGCTTTAAGTAGGCAACAGTTGCTCTGACTCCCCAGAAAATCCCTGGATCAAAACAGAATCTAATTTTAGAGCCTGTGGTGAAGTTTATTGCAAAAGTTCATTTGTATTGGTACCCATCTGAATGATAATCTATATTTTGAGTAGGATGAGGTTTTGGGTAACAGGTTAACGTCACTGTAACCATTCCAGTATCAAGAGCCATGTGACTGGCAATTGATATCATGTAAATATGAATTAGTATGTCATAATCGTACGAGAAGACATTTTCAAGTGATTTAGACAGATAAAAAAGTACCCTTTGATAACCGGACAATTTAACCAAATTGCTGATTTTTTTCTTTAAAAAAAAAAAGTTTGAAGAAAACCAACCTTTTAAGGGTTCCATTAACGAGTGTGTTACCGATCACTAGTAGATTAATCTTATTCTTTTGAACAGCACTGCTTATGAGCTCATAAGGCTCCCCAGCTTCTGTGATTGTCTCTGCTTTCACCTGTGGAGACAAAAATGACATGAATTGAGGAACACACACACATATCCTGCACTGTTGACTGCAAGATTGCTGAAAACAAGTGAATACGCATGGAAACATGAACTCAGCTTTACTTGATTTATTGTTCAGATGAAATTCAGATTTTAATGCTAGTGTAAATCCCTGAACTGAAATTTATTCGCTGATTTTGTCAGCAGGAACAAAAAAGAAAGCGATTCTTCTATATATATTAGTTTGGTCTTCATATTGCCAAGTCAGATATAACCTGGAAGAAAGTGATCCAGTGGCCATACCCCTCGACTATCACAGATATCCACAGCTTTCTCCAAGACACCCAATAAGATTTTCTTGCTTTTTTCTTGCATGGAACAAATCAAACCTAGGGCTGCGGTGAAAAAATATATGCTTGTAAATAATCTGTAACTCTGTAGTCAAAACAATACTAAAAACACAACTCAGACATAAAAAAAAATTGGAAACAAACTTTTCAGAACAAAATACTTAATATACCAAAAGAGAAGAATTAAATATTAACACAGCAAGCTACCAAATTTAGAAACAGGAATGTAAACCAGAACAAGAACAAAGAAGATAAAGAAAACTAACTGGGTGAGAATGTACAATACAACGCAGTGGTGCCAAGTTGTGCTCCATATGCAAAGTTACAGTTAGGAGTAGGTAGTGCAGCAAACATGACAAGCGGTGAGTCAGTAATGAATCCTTTGAGATTGTCAAGCACCCACATGAGTGCATGATAACTGCACTCACTCTCATCTATGATCACCATCACCTTCTGATTAGACCCTTCTATTTGTTTCTCCATTTTTCGCAAGAGAGAAGCAACTCCAGATTTTCAGAGTAGAGAAAAAAGAAACTTGAAAACCCTGACTTTACATCATTTAAAATATTCTTTTTAATTATAGCTTACAAGAGCTAAAATACATCTCGCCCGCACCTCTCCAGTGTGTTGATAACCATTGCTTAATTTGCTGCTGACATGTTATTTTAAAGAGAGGAGAAAATACATATGTTGAAAGTGTTTTATTTTAATCAGTTTAATAGAAACACAGATTTCAAATAAATCATGATTTCAGATAATGTATATAATACTATTAATATACAGTTAATCCTTTCTTTTTTTCAACTTCAAAATTTTATCATTGAATTTTAATTTTGTTTATGCCCCTTCAAGTATTAAGTAACCTTGACAGCAACGATCATCTTGTAAAAGTCAAGATGATCTATGAACACAAGACATGACAGCTTGGAGGACTTTCTTACAAAAAGGTCGGTCGCTTCCCAAGCATGACTAGATTGTGCCACTGCAATCCTATTTTTTTCAAATCAATTAATAACATGCTGTAGGGGTGGAGATTGGGTTTTCTTAGGCATGTGATGCAACATTTTAACTCGATCTGGAGTTTCTAGCTATTGAATAAACATTTAAGTATTCGTTTTTATTACTAAGAACGACATATTGCTGTTATTTTGTGTAATTTCAGACTTTTTGTTATAAATCACAACAAATGAAATCTAATCTAGTCTCAAATTCTCAATGTGAACAAGTTAGCGCGAGAATACTATCAAATCAATGGGGTTAAATAATATTTTCCGGCGGATCAGGTTAATTTGCACGGGAGCAACATTAAATATAACTTTAAAAGGCATGAGTTTTTTTTTATTGTGAAAGACTATATTGTTAATAATTTTATATATTATTGTGGATGAACTATATAAAAAAAAAATTAATTTGATACTCAATTTTTTTTCCGGCATGATTTAGTATTAATTAAAAACCAAAATAAAACTTAACTTTAAACACATGTTTCTCTTTCTTCAAGATATGCCATATATCTACAGAAAGCTGTGTCTAATTTATATCACCAAAAGTCTGCAAATGTACAGGACATTGTTTTGAATTCACGAGGGTGTTAGTTGAGCCCTGTGTTGTACCTCAACTGTAAATTTCCCTCAATAAGTAACCAAGAGTTCTCTTTCTCTTAACTAAAATTAATATGCTTTGGATAATAGCCATTTTTTTTCTTCAGCGCTTCAGGGTGCTTTGCTCTTTTCAGTGCGGAGTGAAACTTTTAGGCTAGGTTAGCGCAGTTAGCAGTCCAAATAATGATGCCCAGATTAGAATTCGGAGCCCTCTTTAGGACTTCCCTAGCTGAGATGGGAATTTTTGTTTTACTGTATTTCCACATAATGACGTCCCAAATTGGTCATCAAGGATTGTAGAAGCTTTTCCTATTGTCTCTATATTTCGGGGTGTGTGAAAAGATTACTTCTGCTCTTGCAAGTTAAGTTGACGTAGGAATTGGAATCTTTCCTAATTGTAGATCTTAGTTTTCTTTAAAAAATCTTTTGTGATTATAGGTAGGAAGGTGGGGTCCTTCTTTCGTTGCTTTTGATTTATGAAAATCTTTCATTCATGATAAGGAAAGGGGTAACTTGATGCACACCGCGTTTTTTTGACGTGAGACGTGACAGCTTTACCCAGGATAGAGACTAGATGCTTTGGCCCAGTCATCAATTTTTCTGGTGGATTAGTCTCACCAGCAAATTACAACATTTTCTTTGCCTTCATGTATTTGCGGCAATTTCCTTTTCTTCCTCTCATTTTTGTTTTGTTTGTTTCTCCTTGATAAAAAGCTCGTGGCAGAAACAAAGAGTCATGGCCATCAAAATCCTCCATCAGCAGAATCCCAGCATGAAAATTCTATCCAAGTGGATTAGAATCAAGATAGTCCCCTGAATATAGTTTTTATACATCTTGACTGATTTTTTTCAATGTGTGTAAGCTCTAAGCATCCGTGGTTATCCCATACATGGGAGGATAATTTATCATCTGTATTCACCAGAATGTGTTTGACAGTTATAGGTTTTCCGTCACCTGAACAGAATTTGCTGGTAATCTGTTCCTCTTTCGTGGATAGGTCCGTTGATGTGCTCAATAAAACTTAGCGTTGATAATATTCTAAACATTTGATCGGGTATTTTTGAAAGATAAAGAGGAATGGACTTCACATGCAGTGTTGGGAAGATACCATCGTCAAGTAGATCAAGGAGAGACTTGTTTATTTTTGTGTATCTGGAAATGAAAAGGACCAAAAACAGTTGAGAAATTTTGGCGATTTGCAAGCTGATGGGTAAATCATTATCAATGCATTGAGCAAGCAATGGAATTCTGAAATTCTGAACAACGAAGTTGAGGATACTAATGGTCACCGGAGGACAATTAGACAAATGTTATTGGGATGTTCATTCAGAGAGGTGGCAAGCTAACCCAAATAAGCAAGCACAGTTTACCAAAAATTCCTTTTCTTTTTATATGAGCTGGTTATGAAAATGCAACTAGTGTTGCCAGATTCGCGTCACATCTGAGAACGATCTGAAATAATAGAGCTGAAGATAACCCATGTTAACAGAAGCCAAACCAGCTGAGATGAATTTATTTTATCTAATAACTTACAAACACAACGCCTTTTGACAAGACCCAAATATCAAACTTATCAAACAGCATCGGAACATTCTGAGGATTATTTTTTACTTGATATGCTGTAAGTTTGTTATGACAGAAAACTGAGACTTACTGGCCTCCGTATAGCCGGAACTCAGCATTCTGCTTCACATGATAGCAGCACTATGACGGTGAAGTCCTCAAACTGCAGGTTTCTTCACAACAAGAACAGGGCACTTGGCATTGTGCACACAGTAGTTGCTGACACTTCCCAGAAAAGCCCTGCCCCAAAAAACTTGAGTTAAATAAGTCATTTGTATGTTTTAGTCTTTCTTGTTGCAGTGCAGAGGCACCCGTGTTTGCACACAATAGCACAATGATAGTTTATAAAAATAAACCTGCTACACAGCTCTACAAGTTAAAGACACAAGACTTGTTTTGCATTCAAATACATTTTGAAATGAATGACATACCCTTTCTTTTTCTTCTTTTTTATTCTGTAAGGATACATGAAAAAAGAAGGATGCATATACCATTTCAGAAGAAAAGACTAACCTCTGCACAGGTCCCCGATCATGGCTACCTAAAACCAGTAGTTGGATGCTGAGCTTTTCTACAGCTTCACATATTGCCTCTTTAGGATCCCCAATTTCTGTCATTATCTCTACATCGACCTTTAGGAAGACAAAAGAGTATCAACATTTCTGCATATAACAACAGGCATAAATACTTGATGTGTTGTACTTGCATGCTTTTTTATGTGTGTATGAAGGAACTTCAATTTCTTTTTCAACTACAGGGGCTTCAATTTACTCACTCAATCAACATATTGTATAGATCATGTACAATAACCATCAACAAATTCATTCTACAAGCAGAATGCTTTAATAACGAACAGTTAATAAAATGTCAGAAACCATTACCCCATGTCTGGCACAAATATCTTTAGCTTTATCCAACAGAATTAATGCAATCTTTTTTTTATTCTCTTGTATGGATGCAACCAAATCCGCAGCTGCAAAAAAGAATAAAAATTATACGCTGAAGTATCATTCAAATGAAAAACAAAATAAAGAGAAATTATTGCTGTTGCAATTAAGTTAATCTAATGGGTTGAAATATGCTTTAAACTCTTTTTTTTAAAATAAAATTTGTTCGCTTTTTTTATGATTAATGCTAAAAGAAATGAATGTTCATTAAGGAAATAAGAGGAACTTACGAGTAGTGCCATAAGTTGAAGCATGGAGATAACCCAGATCAGAATTAGGTTGTGCAGTGAAGATGATAACATCAGAGTCAGCGATGGAACCTCTTAGCTTATCAAGAAACCATTCAAGTGTATAGTGGCTGCTCTCACTATCATCTATTGCCACCATCACCTTCTTCTTTTCACTACCTCTTCCCTGTTCCATTATTCTATAATAGCAGAACAGCGCTCTAGTTCTCTCTTTATTAAAGGCAATGAAGTCTCTCTAGCTATAGGTTCCCAGTTATATATTAAAGGCTGGTGGTTATGATCATGTGCTTCACTGACCACAATGGTGGGATATTTGACTAATTCGATTGCACTGCAATATTTTGTAGAATTGTGGTTTTTTTTTTGGTTGAAATGTAGAATTGTAGTTGAATACAGTTTTGTTTTTTGGTCTTACCAAACAATCAAACCAAACTGGTGTTGCAGTTTACAATAGTTACGCCAGTTAGTTGAGTTTGGATAATGATGTATTAAACACAGAAATTTCCTGCCCACATCCTCCTCCGTCGCCTCCATCTCTATCATAAGAAAAAGAAAATACGGTCGGCTTTTGACATGTCGTTTGGGAATAACGGTGGCACAAACTTTCTAGCGCTTTCCCTTACTTTAGAGGTCTAACCCAAATCTATCCTCTAATAGGATTACAACACAGAAAGAAGATCCCACCCATTTGAAGATTTTAGTCCTTTTGGGCCTCCTCACACCATTTATCTCCACAACGTGCATGGATGGACCGCTAAGATTGATGATACCTCCTTTTCTTTTCCTGGAAAAAAATGGGGGTCAATTTATTGTCCTCCCACTTTCGAGCTCTGAAGAAATATAGCAATAGAGGTGACTACTGAAATAATGTTCCTTCGAAGGAGAATACGCTTTGTTCCTGTAAAATTGTGTAATACACATGACTACAAGCATGGTGTAGCCAGAACCGAGAATGATTGCCATGACAAACATTCATAGCTGGACTATACCATGCTCCTAGCCTCTAAATATTTGATATCCATCGTTTTTCCCATCTACTGAAATTCAAATCTATGACAACAACTCAGCTCTTCATTTTACACCTTAATTAACTGAATCTTTTTCACTAAAAGAACAAAAAATAAATGAAAATTTTGTCTGGTATTTTCTATGCTTAATTCAATCAAGCAATGGATTTAATTCTCTAAGATGAGTGATAAAAATGTTTGCAACTTGCTAATAAAGAAGAAAAAAGCCTGTTTACAACTAAGAACGTGAACATAATCAGAAATTATATATTAAAAGTGCTAACATTCTCTTCAATGCGAACTAACATAATTAATCAGAGACGCGAAAGAGGTGTACAATTTTGATAAATTACAAGCAACATTACTTTCCATTCGTGGTCAAGAGGTTTCCTAGGTATACTAGATGTAATTCTATGAGTACTATCCTATTACCTTCATCATTTTTTGTTCTTTTTGGTTAAGTTCATCCTCTAATTATTCTTAGTCAATTGCAAGTGAAACCGAGAATTATCTTACCAATTACAATTGGTAATGAATAACAAATTTGTCTGATTTCTTGTCACAATAAATTTACTTAAGACTCCTCATGCCGAAGGAACTGAACAAATTTAGATCTGAATTCAGGTGGAATGCGAACTGGATGATATTTTTTGTCAAGCCAGACAGCTGTTGCTTTTGCTTCCAGAATAGGCTGCAGAAAATGCAATTAGAGCTACTGAGATTTTGAGAATATACAGGACAAATCCTTAAGACATGTACCCTAATTGTAAGGATGATAATAAATTACCTCTTCATTTGGCAGTCTGAAAATGAAGTGTTCAAAGTATAGGCGAGCAGCAGAGGAACCAGAGATCCTCACCTTTACAACAAACCTGTCTCCACTCTAGAAGCACCAACAAGAAAGGAATATTACTAAAATTTACCAGAAACAAGTTTTAGATGTTGCATTTACTAGTGGCAGCACAAATATTGCAAAAAACACTGACCAAACTTTCCAATCAAGCACGGAGCAAGTGTTTTATCATAGTTGCATTGTAACAGATGCACATGAAAGTATTTACAGATGCCCAGTACTATACTAATAGGAATAGAGTTTGGACAAAAGTTTATGTTAAAACCCTTCCACCCTTCCACGAAGAAGCAGCCATTTCCTTCCTAGACCTTAACTTGGATAAAGATTAAAGTGAAATGCGAGTGAGGCACTCGAGAATACAAAGAAGTTCCAAGTTTAAAACCCTTTTTTGACAATTAGAAATCGTTCTACTTTCAAGAACAGCTAAACCAACTACGTTCGCCAGTTTTCCCCGTTCTCTTCCCCATTTAGTTTGTTAGAAAATAAGCTTGGCATTACCAAAATATACAGGGAAAAACACAAAAAGGATTAGTATAGTTGATTAAAAAGAAGAAGCAAGGACATACTCTTAGCGGGGCGAGGAATTTGAGTGACAATTCTGACAGTGCCAAAGCATCGCCAGTGCGAGCAACCACATCAGCATTGACACCAATCCTCTCCAAAAGCTCATGACGACCTTATTAAAATTAAAATTGGTGATAAAGGAAAATGAATTTAACAATTTCTTGTTTCCAGTTTTACTCTCATCTAATCAAATGCAACAGAAATGTTGATCAAGAGAAGAAATATAAGTACCATGTTGGCAATAACTGGCGTAAACAGCATTGTTGACAACTCCGAATTGATCCAGCTCGTAATCACGCACTTTTAGCTCCACTTCCACTAACCCACTCATTCTACAAAACCCATTTGCTTCCCACATAAATACAAATAATTAACACCAAGATAATTAGTCCCTAAAGAAAGAAAGACGAAAGATTACCCTTTGCCAGCTTTGAGATCGATAAATGGTAACGACGTGCAGTTTCTGATGGGGGGCAGTGACCGCACATGTGGCGGCCGGGATGTTGGAAACGGAGCAGATGAGGATTGACGGGGAAGATGGATCATCCATTTTGCGCAGGCACGTGAGGTGGGAGGAAACGTCACGTGTGGCGGGGGGGTTATTGCCAATGCCTGCAAAATCATACTCATAGGACACAGTCACCCTGCTGTGCTGAGAATTGCTAATTGCTATCTATCTAGTTGGGGGTGAATGAGTGGGAAATTGCATATGTATATGCACGATCTCTTTCTTTTCGGATTTTTTTTTGGGCGTTAGAATCTATGATTTAATTGCAAACTGTAGTTCTCGCTGACTACTCTGTGTCATGTAGTTCGCTCGTAGTACTTCCTTGATTCCATTATTACACATTATATAATTAGATAATCATTTAAACAACATTTATTTAAAAAGAACTTAATTATAAAATGCTAAAGGAGAAAAAAAAAAAAAAAAGAGAGATGAGAAAAAATTGAAAGTCCAGACATTCATAGGCTGGATATGCGCGTTTAGCTGTAAGCAAACACGGGCATGTTTGGACCTTAAAATTCAGGTCTGCACACCTTTTTTTTAAAAAAAAAACAAACAATATATCACTCACCTCAAGAATTATTTTATTTTTATAGATGTTGTGTCTTTCATCCTGAGCAAACAATGCGTAGTTTGTTATTACCTTTCCAATAACTGGAGGTGGCTCGAGTGACTGGAAAATCAATATCTTAGATTTTGGACATATAAAACCTTTATTCTAATCATTTTTCACTTCAAAACACGAAAAATAAAAACATGAACCTTTGTAGCCTTGTTTTTCTAACAACAAAACATTTTTTAATTGACCCAAATCCTCAAAATCAAATCAAATAACAAAATTAAAGCTTCGAACAACCATTTTCAACATCAATGAAAGTGAAAATCATTTCTATTAAGTTTTTTCTCTAAAAGATGAATCCATAAATATCAAGATCAAAGTATTTGGTGGTCAAAAATCAACTGCCCAGGAGTTTTCTCTCTCTTTCAAATTTTCAATTTTCAACGACTTTTTCTCTACTTTCTCAAGGCTTGGGAATTAAAAGTGTCACGATCTGAATTCTGAATTTATGACTAGCAACGGAACAATAGTGTCATAAGGATACCCTATCTATGCTAAGTCTTAGAACATACATATCATAAAAATAATTATATAAAAATTTCACAACGTTTCATAATCTTTCAGAACATTATATTCTTTAAAACCAATAAAATCAAATAACAATTCAAAAATTCTCATCATCAGACAAAGTAAAACAAATAATTCATGATACTTATTACATTGTCAAAATCTGAACTTAATAAAACAATGTAATAATTGAGCATTTAAGATATTCTATTTAAAACTTTGATCAAAATTTCCAGAAGCCCGATTTGTCAGTCTTCAAATCTATAGATTCCACAATATAACAATCTGTTATTCAACAACCCATAATTTCAAATATTAAATCAGTTTGTTTCAAGTCAACTAACATCTTAGTACATCAATTAAAACCTTTAAATCCTTTAATTACCAAAACAATATAAAAACTCCAAACACTTCTTAAATCATCCAACAATAAATTTTCTAATTGAAAATAACAAAAGAGGAAACATTTACTTGTTTCTTCAACGTTTATTGAATCAAAACTTAAGCTAAAACTGAAATACATGGTATATATGGGAGAAGGTTACAATACATAAAAGAAAAGAGGAAAAAAAAAGAAAAAGACAACCTTTTTTTAAAATACCTATATTAGTTGGGTTGAGTTCTAGGCTAAGATTTGAACTTGGGTCTATTGGGTCAGAACATGAATCTTATAAAAAGTAAGACAAATAAAGTTTGGGATAGAAATAAAAAATTCAAAAACATAAGGAACTAGACATAAAAGAAAGTGAAAACTACAAGGCGAGAGTGTATATTTACACAACCTTTGAACAATGAACATGAAAAAAAGGTTGACAATTATTGTTAATGTCAAATTCAGTCTGTTCTCTTTTAAAATTATCCTATGCCATAATTTTAAAAATTTTAATGCAAAATCAACACGTTATTAAACTCAGAAACAATCCTTGACACCTCGGGTGCTCACAATAATGAAATATAAAGAGACCAAAAAAAATCCAGGACAACAAAAAAATGATTTTCAAGGACTAAATTGAAAGAAAACATAGCTGGGAGATCAAAGCAAAAGAAAAATAACTTGAGGGAAAAAAAAAAGAAGTTAAAAAAGGCCGCTAATTATTGTTAATTTCAAATTTCATCCATGTTTTTTTTTAATTTTGTCCCTGCAATAATTTTTGAAGATCATCACCTGTGATGAAAGAGAAGAGACTGAACAGTACGTAACTAAGCATCCGAGTGAAGGAGGCCAAGTTGAGTGGAAGTAAAATTAGGCCCTCCAGAACCTTGATCTCTCACCACCGTCCCCGTTTCTTGAACCTCACACGCACCTGTCCCCTACAACATAATTAATCCATCGCATGCTATGTTTACGAAGACTGATCTTAAGGTGCATTTATACACACAATTAAAATGTTAATGAGAAAGAAAATTATGCTGAAGGAAAAGGTAAATGCTGCTCAAAGACAGGAATTAACAAATTAACCACCTGCATTGTTCCCTTCGTGTCTCTCTCCTCTAAGCTGTAGTCATAGTACATACTAGCTAGTGTAAGATAGATTTAAGAAAATTAGGCTAAAGAAATCTCAGGGCAGGTGATCAATGATATGTGGTATGTATTTGTTTTTATATTTTAAAAGTATTTAAAAAAAATAATTTTTTTTATTTTTTAATTTGCTTCAAATTAATATTTTATTGGTGTTTTTAGATCATTTTGATGCGCTAATGTCAAAAATAATTTTAAAAAAATAAAAAAAATATTATTTTGATATATTTTTTAGTAAAAAAAATTTTTGAAAAGCAACTGTAACCACACTCCCAAACATGTTAGACAATAATAAAATTACAGATAGATTTATAAATAGTAAAAATACACTAAACAAAATATTTACCTACTTTAATATGTTAGTATTACCGACAACAAAAACATTGTAAGTTATTCTATCGGTATTTTTTTATTTCATTATTATTTTTATTTGTAAATATAACATATCACCAACAAAAAACTATATATAATTTTATTGATATTTTTTTTAATATTATTAACGGAATGAAACTATAGTGATTAAACAGTTACACAATAATATTTATAATAAATTTTTTTTAACTTTCTAGAATATACCAATAGATTTAATCTTCCAGTAAAATCATCGATTTTCATTAAAGTCCGTGCTGTGCAGTTAACACCGTAAGAAAATAAAATCAGCAATATTATATATAGTACTTACATCAACGTACAACAGACTTGAAATCAAATATGAAGTGGAGATCGGAGGAGAAAGAGATCAAACTGAGGAGTTTGCGTGTGTGTGTGAAAATCTAACCTTAATAATATTTCCAGAAATTGCAAGAGAAGATAAGTTGACAATTTGGTCATTATCAGCGAAGTTCGTATGGAA
>Ga0325402_1001117_pt1 | contig 21243 bp, 15 predicted proteins | sample PopdelMetagenome_22_FD_207212 | JGI IMG/M metagenome (GOLD analysis project Ga0325402, IMG submission 207212) | Populus deltoides microbial communities from Bellville, Georgia, United States - Xylem-PdKOR-R3 | ecosystem: Host-associated > Plants > Phyllosphere > Stem > Wood/Secondary xylem...
TCAATTCTAGTAACCTAGTTGTTCACTTGATCCAATTGAGTTTCAAAACAAATTTTGTGAGAGTTGATTGAAAGTGACTCAACTAACTTTGTGGGTGCATTTGCAAATTGATTGACCTAATAAAATTTTCTTTTGATTTTTTTAAAGAAAAAATTATTTTAAAAATGTTTATTTAACAATTTTTTATAACAAAAAATTTTAAAATGATATTTTTGAGTGACCTGGTTAAACTGGGTAAACTTGCCCAACCTATGACCTGTGTTATGGATTTAGTTGGGCATGACCATAAATTCTCTAAGCATGACGATATGTTTTTCCCTTTTTTTAGGTCTAGTTGTGTTGCACTTATGGTTGATTAGGCCATTTTGTCTCTTTTTTTTTCGCTTGTCTTCTTCTCTTCTTGGTTGGGTTTTTATTGGGCTTAGTTATGATGAAATTCAAAATAGAGTTGAAGAATTACTAAAGAATAAAACACTAAATTGAATGATGGGTGAAAATGTATGGCATTGTACCACACTTACCAATGTGTGAGGAAGGCCATAGCGTTATGGAGGCGTGTGTGGCTTCATTTGAGCTCTGATGCCAACCGTCATTGATGTTATTTGAATCATCTCGGTGAGGGCTTCATTTTAAGGCTCGCATAAGGTGACCATGTGGATCTAGCATAGCTTCGACAACTCATTCTTCTTTTGTTTATTTTCCTTTCCTTTTCTTTTCCCCTCTCATCGATTCTCGTGTTTGATCTCTTCTATATAAAAGAAAAAGGTTGCATTTTTTTCATCAATTTCAATTCCAATCCCTTTATTCTCAATCATTTGAAAAATCCTAACTATTTTTTCACAAAGTCAAGCGTCGGTTCAACACCATTTTTTTTTACACTGCAAGAACCTCATACTAAACTAACCAAATCAAATTATTGGTCCCAATATCAATTCCTTATTGTGGAAGTATTGAATTAAAAAAAGAGTATAATAATAGAAATAAACTGTAACAGCCTGGCCCAACATGTCGTTTATTTTCCGCTTTAGGCCTTATCGCCCACACGGTTTTGTTCTTGGTGACGCGAGCCCACTTCTGAGCCTGACATCCTAAAATGCGTATGACATGTTAGCAACCAACACTACTTATAAGGCCAGCTACCAAACCCTCACACGCTGATGTGAGATATTACAATCCACCCCCTTTAAGGAGCCCAACGACCCTCTCAGCACAATCGGACAGCTAGTGAGGTCGGCTCTGATACCAAATGTAACAGTCCGCCCTAACATGTTGTATATTGTCCGCTTTGGGCCTTACCGCCCTCGCGGTTTTGTTTTTGGTGACGCGAGTCCACTTCTGAGCATGACACCCCAAAACGTGTACAACATGTTAGCAACCGGTACTACTGATAAGGCCAGCTACTAAACCCTCACCCGCTAATGTGGGATATAACATAAACAAACCAAAGGATTATAGAAACTTAAAGAACAAAAAAAAAAAAAAAGCAAAGTTAAAAAACAGGAAAACACCAATGCTTTTAGTAATCACCTAAGCCTTAGTATTTTTCCTATTTTGTTTCTATTCTAGTAATAATTCTAATTACAAATAATGTAAAAGGCATGGAGAAACATTGTTTCTCCAAACACTATGGACTAAGACTCATGAATATTGTTAATTCATTGGGCCTATAAGTTTTCATTGGGCCTATAAGTTTTTCTTAAATTTTGCTTTTTAAAGCCTAATTGGAGGCTAATTTGGCTTAAATTGTTAAGTAAAGGTGAAACTAAAAGACGAAGGACTAAAATGAAACACATGAAGAAGTGGGGTGTTGTTTTAGATTCCCCCCAAATCTTCAACTTATTCCTCATTTTTTACTAATTATAACAATTGAGTTCCTCTATTTTTTGAAGTTTAAGCATAAATTAATTTTCAATACATTGTTTTTTTTTTTTAGTTCCTGGTTTGAGAAAAGAGAGAGAAAGTCATTCTAGTGATAAAGAGAAACATGTCTTGACATTTGACTCCGACTACCAAAATGGTTGATGTAGGTTCCATATGACAAGAGAAATTCAACTTGAATATTTTTTTTTTTACTTTGAAAATGTCTAAAAAGTATATATAAATCCAAGAAGATTTTTGATTTTGAGTTTTGAGATGGTTTTTTGAGGTCATGGATTCGTTTAACAAGGTTTTATAGTGTTTTGTAGGTTTTTTTGGTAAAAACAAATGGGTTGAAAATTAATGGCCCAAGCGCGTGTGCCCTTACTAAGTGGGCCAGACAGTTTAGCCTGACTTGTTAGGCCTAGTAACGCCTGTCCTTTTTTTTTCTTCTAAATTTTTTTTATTGATGTTTTTTAAATGTATTTTTTTAAAATTTTTTTATGTTTAAATTATTACATATTCTCTTTTTTATTTTGTTTATATAGCTTCTTTTATATAATAATTATTTTTTAGTTATTTTATATGCATTTAATTTTTGATGTAATTATTCTAATTCATCTATACCATTTTTTTTATGTTTTATATAAATGTGTAATCTTATATAATATTTCTTTATTTTATTCCATCAATTTCATGTATATTTATTTATATTATCATTTAATTAAATAAAAATTTAATTTTAATGCTAAATTCATTCAATATAATTGGTTAAAGACCTGTGTTACAATGTCAGATATCTTAATTTATATATGTCTATTAATTTCTTTTATTTTTATATTATTGTTTGATTAAATAAAAATTTAATTTTAATAATAAATTTATTCAATATAATCGGTTAAAAGCTTCTGTTATAATATTAGATATATTATATTAATTTTTTTTTATTTTTATTATTGAAGCCGCGATGTAGAGCTGATCAAATAGCTACTCTAATCCTAATCCTGATCCTAATTCTAATTTTGAAACTTTTTATGTAACTTTTAACTCATACTGTGGCCATCAAGACTACCATGTGTGCTGTGTTTATACCATGAAAATAAATTCGTGTTCCATCCCACTACTTCACTTCACTTCGGTTTCTTTCCTTTCTCGTGCAAATTTTCAGTCTGTCAAACTGATCTCTCTTTTTTCTAATCTCCCAAAAACATCAATAAAACGACAACCCTGCAAATATGAAACGTTCTTCTTCAACGATCAACGAGCCAGGGCCATCGTAAGCGGGCCAAAAAAACGTCAGGTCTGCAACGTACTTGTTATAACTCCACCATTTTTTTAACTGTTATTCAAACACTTAGTCGTTTCTTTTGTGCTGCTGCTTGTGTTTGATGGTTAGGTTTGATCTTTTTTTTTTCCTGCCTGGTCTGTTTGGTTGTTGAGAAACTGCTGGGGCATAGGAATTTTATACTTGGAGAAAATTTTGCTTTCTTTCTTTCTTTTAGATTTTGGGGAATTTAGGAGATAATAATAGAATTTGCACTTGAATAACATACTGGGATTTATGTTAAATCCAAGCAAACCCTTTTGACTGTTCTTGAATCTTGAGGTGAAACGTGAAAGTGGAAAGGGTCCAATTTTCTTATTGAATCGGTCGAGGGTTGATGTGATTCTATTTTCCATGTTTCTTTATAAATAAAAAATAAAAAATAAAGTGGCATGATTTGAAAATTTTGTTTTCTATATTATTCCTGGCAATTATGCCAATGATTATGTTATCTAAATTTGTTCTTTCAGACAGGAAGAGGTTAAGTACTTAGAACTTAGAAGCATAACTGGTTCTCAAACCAGGATTATAATCATGAGGCAGCCTAGTGAGAGCTCAGTGAATGCCACAATCTGGGATTCTACGACTTTTTACTGGACACCGAATCTAAAAAACAATCCTCTGAAAAGGCCAAGGTCATGTCAAAACAAGGAGTGCCAAAAAGTAGACCGCATTAGCAATCTACCTGATCCCATCATCCAACACATCCTCTCTTTCTTGCCTGCTGATGATGCGATCAAAACATGCATATTATCAAAGCGGTGGGACTCTATTTGGACTTTAGTGCCAAATCTCATATTTCGCCGTGAATGTTCTTGCTCTCAAGAAGCTGAAAATTTTGCTGTCTTCGTTGACAAAGCTCTGATGCACTACTGCTCCCCAAAGGTGAAGAAGTTCCTTGTGGAGTTTGAGTTCACTGAATGTTTCAAGGCTCAAGTTGACTCGTGGGTGGACTTTGCTGTACGTCTCAAGGTGGAGGAGCTTTGTTTGGAGTTTCATAGAGAAATTGCTGATGATCCTGACTATTATTACTTGCCTAATTTTTTGTACAGCAATATCCCTGCAGAGAAACTGAGTCTAAGATTCTGTGCTTTATCTCCTAATAAGCTGAAGCAAGTTTCTTGGATGTCATTGAAGGTTTTATCCATCTCATATAGCTGGTTATCCAATGAGATGATTAAAAACATTTTTTTAGGCTGCTCCTTACTTGAGTACTTGAAATTGAATCAGTGCTGTGGCTTTGATCAGATTAATACTAATTTCAGTTCAAGTTTAAAAGATCTAGTGGTGGATGGTTCCTGGGGTCGTGAGGATAAATTTGGTGATTTTGTGATCACGATTAAAGGTCCTAATCTTCTATCCTTAACTTTAGCAGGGTATATGCATAGAGCGAATTATATGCTGCTAGATGTTTCATCTTTGGTAGAAGCTAATATTGATTATCGGATGAAAAGTTGTAGCCATGGTTGCAGAAGCAATTGGTATAGTGCACATCGCAGCGTGTTGCATGACCTACTTGAAAAATTACAGCATGTTGAGAAACTTACAATTGGAACTTGGTGTCTTCAGGTAAGTTTCTGACGCATTATGTTGCTTATGCATTTTGTCAGATAAAACTAGCGAGGTGTTTCTTTGTTTTATGTTAGCTGCTCTATTTGTCTGTTCGCTCTTTCATGATTTAGCATCTGTTTACATTTGCTGTATTTTGAAATTTGAATGGCCTTGCTTCTGATATAGTGGAGAAATCTATGATTTTAAATGAAACCATCAAAACAAGTTAGGACTTTTGGGGGTTTTAGTTGCTCTCCCTCGCTCTTCATGGAATGGTGTTAATTTGCATAAAATGCCCTTAGCATGATGATTGCTCTAATTCTTTAATTAGTTCATTCATAGTGATGGATGAGCACATTAAGCATTAACCTTGACATAATCAAAGAGATTTTAAATTCTATAATAAATGGTAAAATGGCTACAGCTTCAAGAATTCTGTTTCAAGCAAGTAAAGACTTGAATTTTTTTGTATGGAGTACTTCTGTAACAGCATCTATTGTTAAGGTTTTTTTTGTGAATAAAAGAAATACATACTGTTTATTCATGCAACTCATGAAGTTTGTTATTCAAACTTCTGTGCAATCGTTATACTTTCTGTTGGATGTATCAATTTAATTGATTGCATCTATTTATGTAAAAAACTTTATAAAGGGTATTTTCTTGCTTGTTCTTGAGTTCCCCTCATCTGCTTTTGGTGACAACATTATAAATGTTTTGAAGCCCCCTTTTCACCAAGTGTTGACTTACTGATCGCCCATTATTATTCATTATTGGATAATAGTATTTGTCAATGACCTATTTAAGATAGAATATCCCCATGACATCTTATTTAACCACCATGATGCTTTCTGAATCCCTTTCTTTTTCTTTTTTTTCTTACCTCTCAAGGTTCTATCTATATCAGAGGTGAAGGGTCTGTCTTCTCCAACTTCAGCATGCAAGTATCTGACACTGAACAAGAAGATCAACAAATGGGACCTTCCTGGGATTGCAAGCTTGCTACAAAGTTCACCTAATCTGCAGAAATTAACTATCAACTTGATGCCCTCCAACAATTTTGAGGTGTTTTTCTATCACAATCTCACTAGTTTATCTCTCTTCTTGTCGATCTAGCTTTGGTTTGGAACTTTGATAGGTTTCCTTTCGATCTCCATTTTCTTTTGTTTATCATGTTATTTTGGTCTTGGTATAATGAATCTGCATTTTCCTCTCACTGTGTCATCAAGTCTTTGCTACAACTAACATTTAAGTTAAAAAATTCCAAAGTAGCACATAGATCAGTCGAAATTATTTATGCTAGAATCTTCACAACACTACTGCATGCCAATTAAAAATTAAGTTGTCTAATACAATGTTCATCTTCAGTTTGAGCTTGACAGGTCTTTTTATAAATATTATAGTTTTGATGGAGAGGAATACTGGAGTTTATATAATCAGAGGATTTTCAAATGTTTAGTGCTGCATCTCAAGAGTGTGGAGATTTTTGGATTTGACACAAGTTGTTCAAGTTTGAAACTTGTAGTTGATCAATGGGTGCAGTTTCTGCTCAAGAATGCCAAGGTACTGGAGAAGATGATTATACATGCACAGAGAGATGATGTAAATCGCACTTGGATGTCTGTTGAGGCACAAGAATTAATGGAATTACTTGAACTGACCCAAGCATTCTTGTCCTACCCTAGAGCTTCACCAAATGCAAAGGTCATGTTAGAAAGTTGCTTTAAGTAATTTAAATTTGTATAAGTGCATTTGCCAGGGTTCCTTTAAGCATGTTAAAGTTAAGTTGAATATTGCTTTTCTGAAAAATGTAGATATTCTCGTTTTGAACTGAAGGATTTGATTTTTCGGCAGATTTTTTTTCCAAGCATGTAGTGTATATGAAATGTTGTATATGTCAGCTGTTTAGATTTATCTAACCTCTTTGGTACTGAACATTGTTAGGTCTTAGTTTAACTTCTGGGCGGAACAGCAACCTGCTTCCATTGTCCAACTCGCAGCTTTAGGCCATCTATTATGAACTAGTTGCTTTACGGTTTAGCATAATCGATAGAGATCTCACCAAATGCAAAGGTTATGTTAGAAAGTTGCTTTTAAGTAATTTAAATTTGTATAAGTGCATTTGCCAGGGTTCCTTTAAGCATGTTAAAGTTAATTTGAATATTGCTTTTCTGAAAAATGTAGATATTCTCGTTTTGAACTGAAGGATTTGATTTTTCAGCAGATTTTTTTTTCCAAGCATGTAGTGTATATGAAATGTTATATATGTCAGCTGTTTAGATTTATCTAACCTCTTTGGTACTGAACATTTTGAGTTTTGAAAATGTCATTCCTGCACTGGCTCTTGAGATGATATCATTGTTACATTTTGAGTTTCGGAAATGTCATTCCTGCATTGGCTCTTGAGATGATATCATTGTTAGGTCTTAGTTTAACTTCTGGGCGGAACAGCAACCTGCTTCCGTTGTCCAACTCGCAGCTTTTGGCCATCTATTATGAACTAGTTGCTTTACGGTTTAGCATAATCAATAGAGATCTCACTGCTATAAAATATACTTGTTTAAAAGGTAGAAGTTCAGTTTTATGTGGAGTGATTAGATTCTTGATTTTTTCAAACCACAGATTCACCCAGAGATCCAGGGACTGGGAAGGATTTGATAGCACTTTATAACAACATTAGTCTTATTTTTGGGATGCTCATTGCGATTATACTTGTTATTGGTGCATTGAGCTTATACACATTTAAGCTCTGTCACTCCCACTGTATAGTTTGTGTTAGCACTTAGCAGGCCTTAAGATAGAAGTTTCTCGTGGATGGCTATTTCATTTTCCCTAGGCTTTACAGATTATGAAGTCAGTTCTCTCTTGATTTCTTGCCTGATCAATGTAGCATTTGATACCGGTCTCCATTCTTTCTCTGTTTGCAAAGCAGCTGTTATTTCTCTTTCTTGGGAGTCATTCTACGTTTGCTACTTCGTTCTTCTATATGGTTATGCAAATTTTTATGCTCTTCTTGATCGCGTATCTGTAAAAATGCCGGTCGATCCCCGCCCTGCGGTGGTCTGGGTCGAAGAAAATATAGAAGGAAAAAACCCTGTTATCCTGGTTGACTCGGCCCATCTTGTCAAAACCAGCCCTCAACCTGTAAATAAATATAAAAAGTAGACATCACAATTCACTTTTAAAGCTGGTGGTTCTCATGGCCTCCATGTCTATCTAGGTATTTCATGGATTGATATATTCACATCCCCCTCTAGCTAGGCAGGCGTTCTTGTTCTAAAATATGTTCTTGGGCTTTGTTTGGGCTTCCAATAAAAAGGAAGAAATGATTTGACACAAATCTGAGAGTAATAGGTTTTGTATTCAAATAGTGTGGCCCAAGTAGAAACCAGATATATGAGGTGTGTAATTGAAAAAAACAATAAACCTCGGGTGTCATAAATAAAAACTTGTCAATAGAAGAAACTAATAATGAAGCCCTGGGCCTTTTCTTTATTCACTACTTACTACCCCACAAACTCTCCTTACCGTAAACCCTAATTTTCTTCAATAAACCCCAAACAAAACCAAAACAATGGCAGAAACCGAAACCCAAAACGAACCCACATTACCCACAAAACGCAAACTCGATGACGACCCAATTCCTGAAAACGATCAAGAACAAGATAATCACTACAACAAATCGCAAAAAATCGGCTCACTCTACAACAATTCACCAATCATCCAGGAGAAACTCACTGAGAACTCGCGAACTCTAGAACCTTCAATCGATAGCCAAAACGACAACGTACAAGAAGGAGAAGATGAAGATGGTAATCACTCCAACAAATCGCAAAAAATCGATTCACTCGCCAAGAATTCACCAATCATCCGAGAGAAACTCACTGAGAACTCGCAAACTCTAGAACCTTCAATCGATAACCAAAACGACACCTTACAAGAAGGAGAAGATGACGATGAAGATGAAGATGGTGAGGAAGAAGATGGTGATTATGAGGATGAAGAAGAGAACAGGGAGGAAGCGGTGGTGGACAGGAAAGGAAAAGGGATATTGATTGAAGAAGGAGACGACGACGACGACGACGACGACGGGAGTGAATTAGAGGGTGGCGATGATAGTGAGGAGGCAGAGGAGGATGATCCATTGGCTGAAGTTGATTTGGATAACATTTTACCATCGAGGACGCGAAGAAAAGTTGTGCATCCTGGAGTTTATATTGCTGCTGCTGCTGATGATGATGATGACAGTGATGCGTGATTTTAAAGCAAGGTCAGTGTTAAGAAAATCGAGGTTAATTTGCTTAGTCAAGTAGTAATTAGAATTTAGTGATTTCGCAATGCGGCAATGTATGTTGTAGCAACCTTGATTAGATATATATATTTTTTTTAATGATGCTCGTGGAATTGTAGATGTGGTAGTCTGTGGTTTCTCTTTTAAATTTTTTTTATTGCTTTTTGCAGAGGAAATAGAGTTAGGGTACGTTGGTGATGTTATCCTAGGAGTGTTTGTCTTCAAAACCTAGTATTAATGTTGAAGACGTATGAAGAAGAGATGCCAGGAGAGTTGCGCTAGTATGTTGTTTTTTAATGTGCAATGTGGAGGAAAAAGATGAAATGAGTTTTTAAGTTGTAACAGTGGTGATGCTCCAGTAGGACCTTTTCGTTCTAGAGTTGGTAGGAAAGGATACCTGAGTGATTGAGGTGTGTCAGAGAAAAACAAACATGCAGGTTAGCAACAACATGACGGTGTAATAGTTGCCCTTAATTGGGCCATGATAGCCATGTATAATCAATGTTCCCATCGAGTCTAATTTGCATGTTTGAAGTAGGAAAAAAATCCATGAATTCATGATCTGGGAAAATGGTTAATGAACTTTGATTTCTGTCCTGATGGAAATTTTCTTGCATTAGAAAGAATGTTACTAAATGCTGCCCATCATCAATGCATGTGTCTGCCTTTCACAAGTTTGTTTGAGTATTGCTTGCAGCTACGTCGAATAGTTGAACTCGTATATTGTTCTTCCCTGAACTTTGTTTGGGTGTACAGAATATGATTGCTTGTTATAAACAAATAACTGGTAGAGAGTTCCACACCTGCATTAGGGATTGGAAATGAGTGGGAAAATATGTGTATGGATTTTGATCCTTGAAAATGAGTAGATAATTATGAGATTATGTTGTCCTGTGAATTAGTGATTAAGAGTTAGGGCTACCTCTGTGTGGTTTCATGGGGTGCATCAACTCTTTGCAAACTTTTGGCGGGGCGCTCCAATGTATGCTTGGCAGTGTCATTGCCATGTTCGTAAATGATGCAAAGGTAATAATGTGACAAATCTGTCCAAAACTATTGAGAGTATGGATTGCAGTTAAAACATTGAAAGAATAGGTGTGTTGGAGTTTGCTAGGATATGACTATCATGCTTTCTGAAACTAAAGTTGGTTTGCTTTATTTGTGAGCTACAATGGGTGGGTCAATGTTACCTACAAAGTGGTAAGTGGTATGGATACGGATACTCTGTTCACTACCCCTCCCAGATCACGGTTTGAGGGTTTAAGCTTAGTGTGGTCGCTAGTTTGGGTCATGTTTCATTTTTATGAGGGTTGTCCATAGATATGCCCATATATAATTGAGATAGAGGTAATATTTTCCATTAACATTCTTGTAAGTTGAAGGTTGTGTAGAAAGTTACAAAATTATTAATATTCTTTTGGCAATAAACCATTGGATTGGTTTTGTTAAGATAATCATGTCATGTTTTACTTTCTATTTCAATAGAAAGATAGAAGTATTGAATGGATGCACGTAGACTAAAACTTCCAGAAAATATTTTCCAACTCTGGTTCTTGAAAATAGCGTACAAATTATCTCTTCCCAAAAAAACCTCTTGATCTTCTCCAGGCACGCAGCTGTACCAGCTTCTTTTCCTTTCTGTTTTATTTAAAGGCAACAAATGAACAAATTGAAAAGTTCAGCCTAAATATGCTACCTTTTAGATTCCAGTTAATAACAGATAATTAATGAACAATTGGTGTTTTCTTAAATTTTGTGTTTTTACAATTGGTGTTTTCTTAAATTGTGTGTTTTTCGCAAAAGGGCCAATAATAATGGGATATGAGTAGTAAGTCTCATGGCAAAATTCCCACACTCACTGCCCTGCTCCAAAGCACACAACTAAACTGTTTAGCTCCGTTCTGTTATAACTTCTGACCTCTGGATTTCCTGGAGAAAAGCATATTTCCTATTTATCCATATCATATGTTCTCACTTTGACTGGCCACTGCCCTAAAACATCGACCATGGCAAGTTTTTCTAGTACTCTAAGAAGAGGGAAATAACCTACAGTTATCTGCCTTGTGATGAACTGTGTCTTAAGTTCCCATCTATCTTGGAGACAACCAGTACACTGGGGATATGCCATGTGGTTATTTCTTTTTCTAACTTTATACATTTCCTACTGGTTATGTGTTTTGACGCTGAACTTTAATCTTGTTTGTGTTTCGGCTTGATTCAGTTTGACCCTTCCAAATTTTAGCTAAATAAGAGTTTGGGTCTCAACCTTTCTTCTAGGGCAGCACAAGTGGCAATATGGCCGGTGGCAGGCCTATTGTTCCAACCTCAGTTGGTCTCAATACCAATCATCCTGATCACAGTTACAAAATTAGCCTTCTTCCAGATTTTTCAACTAGGGATTGCACTGGGAGGTAGGTCTTGGATGACATGTGCACACATTGGTGTGTATAACCCTTCATGATGACCCAAATTTGGTTAAAGAATGAATAACTAGTCCAAGCCAATTACTCTCACGAATTCTAGATGTACCCAACTTACTTTAATCTGAGTTGCCTTTGGAGGTTCGGAGTAGATTTTATTTGTGCTCCTAATGAAGTATACTGCTCAACAGAACTTTTGAATTCCTTTTACTTTCATTCTCTAAAACAGAGTAGTGCAGAAGAATTAATGAGTAAATTTGAACATATTGATTATTATATGCATGTTACTGTCAAATTGTTTCTGCGATACGGCCACTCTTTGAACTTTCTGTGGTGTGTTTGGAAGGTTGGATCCTTTGGGACTTGACTATCAGTTTATCAAATAAACTTTGATATCCAGATTCTTCTGTATTCGATATTTATTCAAATTCCCATTTCCTTGTTCTCTCAAGCTCTAGTTTATGCCGCGTAGTTATTTTGTATGTCATGGCACTGTTGAGATATCTTTTGGCCCTGTTTAATTAGTTATCTTAGTGGCTCCTGAGCTGTTGTCAGCCACAATGATAGTGTACGCAGGCAATGTGTGGAGCAGCTGCATGGTCCTCACAGGACCACGCACTTACCTCACAACTGTACTGTTCTTAAACACAAGGCTGGGAGGATTATGTTATCTCAGGGTGCCTTTATGTCCTCAGGCCGGCTGGTTCAGAGCATGATAACGAAGTTGCTGGTGCTTCGGTCCCTGCTTTATTTCAAGGTCCTCCCGTAGCTTTTGCTGTAAGAACTTGCCTTTGTTTTGCTTGCATCTTAATGGATGTACACATTTGAGCACCTCCTCAGGTGCATATTTCTTGAAATCAAAATCGAGCAGGTCTATTTCCGTACTCTCATCGTCCCGCAATCAACTCATTTGAAATGAAAATGGACCACCCAAGCGTGGATTTCATATAATTGATTGCATAGAAAAAACGGTGTCACATTGGAACTGATAGTAACCGGAAACCGCCGTAGAAGTGGCAGAATTCTGGTGTGCATCTTATCATTAATGTTGGCTTTCAGCTTTAGAACCAGTACGCCCACAAGTCAATTAATTGTCTTCATTCATGCATTATAATATGGTCACCATGCTCTTAGCGCTCATCTATATCAGGGATCAGGATCCATAGTTGAGGCCTAGCGTTCACAGTCTTGCTAGATGAGAAGCCAACTTTACCTCTCAGCCTCCTACCATTACATGTATGTAGAAAATGGTCATTGGCTTATTGAGGTTTAGTTTACACGCGCCACTTCCAAAGTCTCACCCTGGACCAGCTGACGACATGGTATCTGAATAGATGAAGGCACATCGTAGGTTCACCATTGGCCAATCAAAGCCTCTCCTTTACAAAAGATAGGATGCTGACATCAACCGACCATTTACGTGGTCCTATACCTCCTACTCCCTTCCTCGCTCCGCCCTTCATTTTTTTTTTCTCGACCTCTTCTTGAGTGTAGACCATGACCCTTTTGTCCCTCTCTCTCTCTCTCTCTCTCATTACTTACAAAAAAGTTTCGTTGTGGGGCAAAGCTTTTTGGACCATCTGAATCAATAAAAGGGACATCTTATGTTTCGTCTCCCTTTCAACAGAGTCCAATCCCTATTTCCTCCCTACAATTATACGTGCCCGGACTCAGGACCACCATGCATTGCCATGCGTTATGATGCCTCCTGCCTCCATTTGAGCTCAATTTGCTTCCAAAATCAGGGTTTTCCCACTGTTTTTTCATGACATGAATCACACCCATATGCTGTGTAAATTTAAATTACTGCAGCAATTGTGCTGCGCACATGCCCCATTAATTTGGTGTCTAGATAGAAAGGGAATTGAGCTTCCAGTTTGTTGATTAGATAATATCTTGTGTAAGCTCTCGCATGACTTGATGCATATCACATGGAAGCAATTCTAGGAAATGATGGGAAGGGCAATTGAAGATGGAAATGATAATGAGTGGTGCCTCTTTTTGAAGAATAGGTTTTTTTTTTCCCCTCTTCCCCTTTCACTTTCAATTATGCCCTTCTCCTTGTAATTATATGCAAGTGGGGCTATAATTTTATTTGTTTTAGCCGGCCTTTTGGCCTAACAACTCCCTCTTAAAAGGCAGTAAATATCAATCTTTTTGGATGTTGTTCCTTGTGCTCCCATTAACGTTGTTGCTTAATTAATCACGTAGTCATACTTAATTGTTACTCCATGATTTTGTTCAGGTTGAGGGCTAATTAATGCCAGGCTAAATCTACTAGCAGGCATTAGGCTAGAAGATAGGAACACTTCCACTAATTTTATTTATTAAAAAATAAGAAAAAAAAACTAATCCCAAAAGCACCTTTATCACGTTACTTTTCTTCCTTAAACAAGCGAGGACCTTCTCTCCATCATATGAACCTTATAATAGTTTATAGAACCGCAAATTATGTCATGTCAGGCAGTCAACTATGGCAGCTCAGCTTATTCGAAGCGGATCTTGGCCTCTCTCCATTGCTTCACGCTCATCAACCAATTGAGCAGATTGTGCCAGCTCACCATGTATAAAGCACACGAAACGTTCTAAACATGGCTTCTTTTTTCTTTTCTTTTCTTTTTTTTATCATTTGGAGATTCATTGGATTTTATCTGCAAATCTTCGTATAGTGCGAGTGAAATCCAATTTTACATCACTTGATATATATATATATATTCTTCTCTAAACTCATTCGCTATTTATTAAGATTTGAGTGAGTAAAATATATCATTTAATAATGGAAATCTGAAATATTAACTGCTGGGTGTCCCTCAACGCAAACACCTCGAAATCTCCACGAGAAAAACGAGAGAGCTTCCATAGATGCTCTAGTAGGTGAATGATGATCCAATAAAGAAGCTCAAGATTTCTACCAAATCCAATCGAACTTCACTAACGTACGTATACAATATTGAATTAGGAATTAGTGCTCATGATTCAACGTCACCTAACATGAAAGACAAGGAAAATGAGAAAAAGGTCGTTGGATTATGCAAGCTTTATGTTGCCTTACAGTTGTGATTCTTGCTCAACTTTCTACATGTTGTCATCAATCGCATTCCACACACTAGCTAGCACTTGCACCTCAGAAGATTTCTTTGTAGCTAGGAGGAGCCTAGACCATGGTCCAAGGAGCTTCGGTGCTGCATAAACCAGGCTCAGCGTGCTGTTAGCATGAGTCATCTAGCCAGCTAGCTCTAATATTCTTGGCCGCCGTTAGGGCATGGATCGTAGGAAGAAGATAAACAATTAATGGTACTGCAGTGCCATCAAAGAATAACCAGTCACGAAGGACTACCCCACAATCGCCTGGCTAGTGATGCTCCTTAATTAGCAATGGCCCACGTTAACGAATTAAACAAGGTAGGTTAAAATTTTGGAAAGACTAGTCCGCTTGAAAATCTCCGCGTGGCTTAAGCAGGTGGGGCTCTGCCATGCTTGGCTCTGCATGTTCAAAGTTCAAACACGGGTTCATGCCGCAAAAAACCAACAGAAGAGACACCAACGGTCCAACGCTAGGGTACTATGCTCTCTAGAGTCTTAACGAAACCTGTATATATGTTTGGTAAAGTATTTTTGAATTAAAAATATATTAGAATAATATTTTTTTTCAGTTTTTTATATTAATATATCAAAATTATTAAAAAATACAATAATATATTAATCTAAAACTCTTTAAATGAAAAATAATAAAAAACAAGTTATAGCGTCAAAAACAAACTACATAGCCCTAAGTTTATAAGAGAAACCCTATTTTAGCCTTTCTCAAGCTAATTTTGTTCCAAATTCAAGTAATTAACATTGTATAACGTTGTTATGCAAATCCATGCTTTATTGGTGGCATTTGTTTTTACTATTTTCATCTTCTCTTTTAGATATGTTTGAAAGTATAGTAATAATTATTTTTTAACTTCAAAATATATTAAAATAATAATTTTTTTAAAAAAATTATTTTTAACATCATCACATTAAAACAATTTAAAAATATAAAAAAATTAAATTTAAATAAAAAAAATCAATCTTTTTTAAATGTTGTTTGGAATGCAATTCCAAACTACCTATAAATGTTTTTATTCAAGTTATTAAAATAAGTATGATATAACTCAATTAACATATTTAGTTTTAGAATTTATCTTTTAAGTTAGATATAGGCTTTTTTTTTTTGCTTTATGTATTGGATGAGTGTTTGGAAGTGTTGTAACGATTGCTTTTCAAAGTATTTTTGGCTCTGAAAAGCATCAAAATAATGTTTTTTTTAATTTATTTTTGACAGTAGCACATCAAAATAATTCAAAAAAAACTAAAAGAATTAATTTAAAAATAAATATTGAATTTTAACAAAAATACAAGTTAAAACTCACTCTCAAACACCCAAACACCCCGTAAGCATTTAAAGATTACTTACAAGTGAGATGAAATATTTGAGTTAATGTTAAAATTTGATAGATAAAGGGTTGAGATTGTTTAATGTGGATTAAGTTCGGGATAAATTCGAAAAACCAAAAGGTTTAGAATTTAATTCATAGCAAGGCAACACATTAGGGCCGGGTTATATTGGGTTTTTTCAAATTTATACGTGTATTTCAAAAGAAAGGAGTGGAAAGTATATCCCTCGATCGGAAATATCCGATTTTGACCCATATAGTTTAAAGTTTCCCACCCAGTCATATATAATACTGACAAAAGTGGAACTTTCATTTATTTATTTTATTTATAAATAAATTCGAATGGTGGGCTTGCTTCCTATTTCATTAATTAGCTATATATCAAGGATTAGGGATTAATTATGATGGAACTTCTGAAAACTCTGGAGATGTTATTGAAAAAACTGAAACTTCGTGGGCGAAAGTCGAATTTATATATATATATATATATATATATATATATATATATATATATATATATAAAGCTGACATATATTTTATTACAAAAACATAAAAATAAAAATAAAAATCATTGCTTGTGATATCCCTATACTCTGCCATGAAATAAATACACAACACAGGTTCTTAAAAAGAAAAGAGAGACAAAATTCCATTTGTAATCGATTATCCATTGGACACCAAGTGGGATCAGAGAAAGAATATTCATGTGAAGGTAAATAATTATGTTTAAAATATTTATGTTTTTTTGGATGACTACTCAAAGTAAATAATATTTCTAAGAATAAATATTCAGAAAAAAAGAAATGAATTATATATATGCAATAATTTGCAGCTCCTAATATGACAATAAGTCATCTCATCAAAGCCACCAAAAGTTGTTCTTCGGTCAAACATACATACATCCCACTCGAAAGAAAGAAGTAAAAAAGCAGCAGCTGCAGCTTTAGAATATATACGAAGGTTGACATTATAATAGGCTAGATTAATATATATCATCCTAATCCTGGCAATCTGTGGTGGATTAATGCTTGACAGCAAAGATTTAATTAGGTATCAAGTAGACTTGACGAATCCCTAACTTATTTAAGATGCATTGCAAGCTCAATAATCACGTTTGATATGGCTGCGTGCATGAATTATTAATTATGCCTCTTTTTTTCTTTTCTTTTCTTTTCTTCAAGGAAATTAAGGGCTCCATGATTGTCTGGTTTCAAGCCACAATGGATCATTGGATCTAGACTAGGCCTTGTTTCAGAGCATGCATCTGCAAAATATGCTCGCTCTGGGAGCTGGACGGAAGGAATTTGGAGGGAATTAGCGAAATATTGAAGGAAAGTAATTTTACTTTGCTTGGGAGAGAGGTAAGGGGAAAAGGAAAGTGGATGGCAAATTTCACGCTGGACCCACCAAAACCCAATCCCACCAGGCTGAGGAGAAAGCATGATGGGAAAGTATAAATTTAAAGAAAGATTTATCCTTCGTTTTCAAGTAAGCTTTTGTTGTTTTTTTCTATGGTAGGAATTTGGAAAGAATAAAAGATCAGGAAAATTAACTACAATACATTTTTTTTCTTTCTTTGGTTTGAAAAGACAAAGGTAAACTACTTGATTTGATATTTTTTTCACTTCATAATTAAATTTTTTAATATTACTCTTTGCATCTTAGTCAAAACAAATTTAAAAAATCAACAACAACAACAAAAAAAAAACAATAATACTTCCATATATATATATATATATATTAAAACATTCTTTTCTCTCTAAAAAACAACTCCTACATGGGGCCAAGTGAGAGAGCATCCATTTGAAAACCGAATGGTATATTTTTGGCTGTGAACGAGCGAGGGAGAGGATCAAGAAAGACATGGCTATGAAGGTCGCTATATAAAAGATCTCTGTGTAGTAGAAATCATCATTTACGTACGCCCTAAAAAAAGAAGCTAAGGAAAACACGTACAGTTTTTGTAGAATGAGCTTGCACGAAGTAAAAAGGGTCATTAGCAAATAGATTAGGAGTGTGTGTGTGTGTGTGTGTGTGTGTGTGTGTGTGTGTGTGTGTGTGTATAGCGAGTTAATATATAGAAGTGGGATCGGACTCCACAAAGTGAGCTTTTGAAAGTGAGATCTGATCCTTACATCTCTTAATTAAGACAGCCACCTCGTACGTACCATTTCAATGGAATATTGGTTAATAATCTTCAAATCTTTTCCTTAATTACCATATGAAACTGACTTTGATCATGGGACTATATATATAACACTTCAATGGCCCTTTTTTTTTTTTTTAACATCAATCGATTGCTTGTATCATAATAGAAGCACCTTACAAATTACATGATTTTCAGATCCTCTGCAAGAAGGAGAGGAAGGCCAGGAGAAACTCCAAAAAATTATGCTTCGTTGCTTCATTAATTCTACTAGCGAGGAAAGTTGGGCAAAGGGGGTTGGTGGCTGTGTGGGAGAGAGAGGGGAAGAAGATGAAGAAAAATCACGAGGTTTAGGTTTTCTAGTTATTTTAAAATTAATAAAAGAGTGGCTAAATGATTAATTCAAGAAAAAAAAATCCTAAAAACATGAAATTTTCGAAGAAGGGGAAAGGAGGCGAATAAAAAGCGTACACAATACATGGAATGGAACTCTTTCCGAGAGAGAGAGAGAGAGAGATTGAAGATGTTACATGTATTGTGGGTGACAAAATTGACATGGCAGGACAGGACAGAAGATGATGTTAAAACAACAGCAATTTACCAGGAAATAATAGCAGTACTACACATACATGTAACAGCAGCAACAACAACTGGGTCAGTGGCTGGTTTTCAGCATAATTGAGGTATAATGTTTTGCAAAATGACAAAAAACAAAAAAACACAACATTTTCCTATGATTTGTCAAGCAAGTAAAGAGAATCCCAGATGGCATGGGTTTTTTTTTGGTCGGGAACCACCCCTTGCATGTCTTTATATTCTTTCAATTTCACCCTTTACCGTGCTTTTTTACCTGACGTAGCATTACCATACATCAGTTTTGTTTTGAATTTAAGATATTAGCAGTCGGTTTCAGAAAAACAAAATATTTATATAGCAATTTACTGGGAATTAAGTTACAGTAAAAACTTTATTGTATTTTTCACAATCTTTATTTACAGTCACATAACAAGGTAACACATACGTAACACCATTCTAAAATTCCCTCACCCTAGGCAATGATATATCATTTCCTATGTGTATATGTACAATCCACGGCTTATAGCATCATATTCCTAAATTGGAACATGATGCAGTAAGTGTGTGTGTTTATATATATGTTAACGTAATTGTGTGTATGGTAATGATGTACTAAAAAGATCCAAGAAGTTCGAGTACAATGTTTATTTCTCGATAATTGGTTAATTTTTTTATTCCAATAATCTGATATATTTTTTAGTTGAAATGACTGGTGGCTTGTGTTTAACACTTGTAAATGTTCTATTTGATGAATTTAAAGACTCTCTGATGTTTAAATAAATTTTTTTAAAAAAAACAATAATATCATAGAGAAAGACTCTGGAAAAAATATGTCGGAAAAATAGATTAAGAGCCCCTTTTTATAAGGATCTAATGGGTCTTTCTTTTCTTCTCCTTTTATTGAGGGTATCACTCAAAAGTCTTATTTTTCTGATAACATTTAACATTTCTTTTTTAAAAAAATATATATTTGATTTAATTAGAGAAAAAATATCTCTAATTTTATTTGAGAGAAAATATCTTTGTATACATGTTGATTCGATATTTGGATGGATCCAAGGATACCGAGACAAATAGTTCGCTGACTCATATATGTTTAAGCTCAATGCTTAGCTAGGTTTAGGGATGCCGGGTCTAGTAGTTCGCTAGATCTATACATACTCGAGCTCAGCGTTTGATTGGGCTCAAGAATACCGGGTTTAGTCAAGATATTGGGTTATTTTCCTACCTATAAATTCCTTTAAATGAGGGAAAATAAGAATAAGACATGTTTATCTTGGTATGCATGGTTCTTGTTCTTTTCTACTGGCTCCTGAGGTTGTCCTGATAATGACAGTGAGGAAAAAATTATGTGCTCAGTTCGTATATGTTACTCCGACAAAACCAAAAATGTGAAAAGGAAGTAAATTAACAGTGCAAAGAAGCTTGCTTGAGTTATGGAAAAATTATACTTTATATAGGTGAATCTCCGGTCTCCACCCACGCCAGCTGCGAGTGATAAAATCCTGCTTCATTTTACTAATCAATTAATTAATGTCGTCCAATCACTTAGAGGTTTTCAAGAAAATGTTCAGTCAATGAGAAGAATTTGAAAGGTAAGAAGGGTTGCAGGGTCATCCGTTTTTTCTTTCTTTTTTTTTGCATCTCAATAATTATGGCAATTAATCTTAAATCAGTTTTCTCACATAAAAACAAAGTTTTTCCACTTAGATTAGTGCTTTTATTTTTTTTGTCCGGTTGCATTTTCTTGAATTCCAACTCAAAATGCAACCAAGTCTGATCCCGACATGAATTTCGAAACACAAAAGCAAAAGCATCTTTGACTTTAGAGTTGGCGAGGTTCATTTCGAGATGGGTACAAATTAAGACATTGAAGTTATTAATTAGGTTTAATTTGGTGGGTATGTTCATTAAATTTACATCTTTTTTTGCTATATATATTCTAAATAAGTTAGAACCATTGAAATTGGTGCGATGGTTTAGTTCCTTCAGCCTGATCCTGATAGAGCTTCTTCTTTTTTTGAAAAAAAAATATTTGAGAATACATAAACTTGAATAATTCACCAATGATCACAGATTATGTTCTCTCGTAGCAAAGGCTTGAACAAGGCATATTGTTTCAAGGAAGAACCCTAGTTATCATTTCCACAAACCAAAAAGCAAGCCTAAAGTTGCTATTCGCACCGTGATAATTTGACTCATGAGGCGGCTTCAAGCCAAGAAACCATTGGATAAAAGAGTGAGCCTATGGCAGCAGGTGGTCAAAGCCACAAATGATTGACGAGATTGCAATTCACAGCCAGCCATGGGATTAAACTTGAACGTGTCTTCGCTAGAATCATAGTATATTTATTTACTTTGTACTTTACACGGTGAAAATTTAGACGAGAGAGCTCTCATGCTGGCCACGGTATTGGCAGGTATACCTTTTATTATTATTGACGAGTGACTAGCTACCATGCTTTGCTTTTCTGGGCCGAGGAAGAAAGGTTTAGAATTAATGCACTTTTTTGTAGTACTTTACGTCAATCCAAAACCTAACCAAAGTAATAAAAAGGAGGAGGGCCATCTCAATCATTGGGAATTTGGGATATAATTAACAGCTCTTATAGAACCCTAATGAAGACGCCATTTTCGTTTTAAAGCAATAAAAGATA
>Ga0325402_1001126_pt1 | contig 21184 bp, 9 predicted proteins | sample PopdelMetagenome_22_FD_207212 | JGI IMG/M metagenome (GOLD analysis project Ga0325402, IMG submission 207212) | Populus deltoides microbial communities from Bellville, Georgia, United States - Xylem-PdKOR-R3 | ecosystem: Host-associated > Plants > Phyllosphere > Stem > Wood/Secondary xylem...
TCAACTAAATCATTTAAAAACCATGTCAAAATTAAAAAGCAAGTTAAAAAACATTTTTTTTTATGAAAAAACAAAGAAAAAAATAATAAAAGGCTCACGTGCATGCCATGGTTTTCAACGGATGCTCACGAGTCTAAAAGCTAAGTTCAAGCTCCTAGTCTTTTTTTTTTTTTTTTTCTTAAAATAAAGCGAGCAATGAATTATATGTTGTGGTAGAGAATATATCCTTTTCTTGCCCAATTTCTAACAACTATAGTGGATGTAACCTAGATAGAAAATCAATTTTTTTTTTTTTTACTAAAACAACTTTTTTTTCAATTAACTCTCATCTACCCTTTAGGTAGTAAAAAAATCAGTTAAAAACCAAAGAATTAAATTGATGTAATAAACCTTTTCAAGCTTAGTTTTATTTTTTCCGGTTAATACGAGGATCTAAAACCATTATCAACAAACTTTTATCATTAAATGAAATATTTTAACATAAAAATTAACCTGTTTTGTTGTTAAAATCATGACAACCATGTAATTTCTTTCTAAAACTAATTTTTTCTAAAACTATTTTTTTATAGGTCTTTATTTTTTCTCATCCAATGATAAAAAATTAAAAAACTAATTTTTAGGATTGTGAATGTATTTTTAGGTATCCATCAATTTTATCCGCCTCTTATTTTTTTTATACTTGAGCTTTCAATGTTATAAATTTACCATGATTTTAAGCTTTATTCCAAACAACTAGGCTAGAAAAAGATATAATAGAAAATAAAATAACTAAGAAAACTAAAAATAAAAAAATAGATTTTTGAACCAAAATTAAATTTATCTTAGAATATTAGATCGGCTATTATGTTTATCTTGTGTTTTTTATAAATAAAATACTGATTATTTTAGTTATTAGGTATTTTTTTGGTATCGTTTTAGGGTTTTTTCAAATTTTATTTTAAAATTTTTGAAAACAGAAATAGGATATTTGTTTTTTACCAGCAATTACTAGCACGATGATTTCAAAATTATTTGATTATATGGTTTTGACAGTTGGTTATTAATTTGTTATATGTTTCGGAACAAACTTCTACTGTAAAAAATGAAAATGATACCAGAAAATCTCTAAGATATTTAGCTCTTTTTAAATGAAAAAATTTCTTCCAAGAGAAGGGCAGTGGATTTGTGATTTGAAAGGGGTGCATTAGATGAGGATCACAAGCGCAATTTGAAGGATATGATGGTCTGGCAATAAACAGCTGCATGAGTCATTCTTCCAAGATAGATGTGTGGATCTTTCTTTCTTCTTTTTTTCTTTTTTTTTCTTTTTTTTTTCTATCTTGAGTGAGTGAGTGATTGTTCACCACTATCACACGATCCTATAATTTTAATTTGAAAAATACGGCACATATTCCCTGTCAGCATCGCTGCAGTGAATATTAGACTAGATGGAATAATAGCATATTCATACGCCACACTGCTCTAATCTTGGACCTGAGCTTTTGAAAATCTATTCGAGTGATTTTAAAATCTCAAATTTGATATGTTTGGTATTTTGATAATTTTTGTGGTTATATTTTAAAAAAATTTATTTTATAAAAAGTATTTTTGCTTGAGTTTGATTTGATATTTATATATCTTTAGTTAAAACTGTGGTTGGAATTGAGATTGAATAAAAAATAGTTTAATGTGTTTGGTTAAACATGCTTCTCAAATTGAAGTTATAAAATAACTAAAAAAGATATATATTAATATCGATGATTTTTAATTTAAATATTATAAATTTAACTACCACTATTACATCATTATATAAATAATATTTTATATCAAATATTTTTAATTGTTCCATTAACTTGTCTACAATTTCATCACGTATGAAATTCATCCGATAAGGACTACAGTTTTCATGGTTTTTTGAGCATGCAACAAAATCAGATAAAATATCATCAGAAACAAAATTAGAATTGCGATCAAATTCTGCAAATGCTACGTCATCATGCGATCTCCTTCCAATTTATGTAGTGTTATTGAATAATATTAAATACTAGTTTTTGAGTAAAACACAATTAAAAAAAATTAAATTTTTTTTCAAGTCGGACGCGGTTCAATAAATAGTGGGGTCACTGTTCAGGCGAACAGTGACCCGTGAATTAATTCAGCTGGCACTGTTCACGTGAACAGTGCCACGTGAATTAATCACTTCTTGAAGATGCGGAGTGAATGAATTCAATGAACAGTGACCCATGAATTAATTCACCTGGCACTGTTCACGTGAACAGTGCCCGGTGAATTAATCACTTCTTGAAGTGACCACTATGCGGAATGAATATTCACTCTGCACATTATGAACTCGGCTGGAGGATTCACCTCAATTAGATGTCTCAAAAGCTAGCTTAAAATCTGATTTGAAGGATGTCACCCTCTCAATCTCAGATGATGATGATTGCCAAAGAAATATTAAAAACTCCTACTTGAGCTGAAGGAAGGAAGCAAACAATAAATTGAACGGGCCCTTGAGTTTTTTCTTTTTCTTGGCAACAAGCGAGCAATGAAAACTAGCAATTTTTTGCTTCACCAAAACCGGTGGTACAAACTCAATTTTTAATGGGACCCATCTCCAAAATATGTGTTCAAAATGTTTACCAAACAGTTATAAATTGTGGTTGGAACAAAACACAGTTCCAACCACAATACCAAACGATACCAAATCATGAAGGCAACTGTATAGGTATTGTGGACTTGATCAGTTTATCTTGGCGCCTCCTCTCTCCCCAAGTTGTGGGGTGAATTTGTGTGATTCAGGCTTGGGGGCATATGGTTAGAGATGCCTCTCTGGTGAGGAAACAAATGAATTGAGAAAAAGATTAATAGACGAGAGGAATAATGAACAGAATAAAGGAAATGAGGAGTGTAAAACCTCGGGTAATATTATTGATATTAATAAAAGTCAGGATTACAAAAAAATAAGGGAAAGTGATAGATTAAATTATAAGAATGATGATATATTCGAGAATCTGAATTAAAATGTTTTGTTCAAGTGTTAAAATATATAAATAAATAAACACGAAAATATGAATAAATTTTTTATAGAAGTAAATTTCATGAAACTGAAAGTACTAACGAGTAACTTAGTGAAATTCGATATAACCCGAGTAAGATTTGATATAAACAGGTACCAGGATTCAGGAAATTTTACCTAAAAATCATAAAAGTTACCGTTGAGGGATATAAAAGGCATTTAAAAAAAAGTTAAAAAAATAATATGTGTGCTAAAAGTGTGTGAGCGGGAAGAAAACATTTAGGGATATGGAAGGTATTTTTAAAAAATTTATATATATATAAGTGCAAGTGAGTGTGTGTTGTAAGGAAAAAAAAAAGAACAAAACTTGCTTTTTCAAAGAGAAAGAAGCATTCGGCTAGGAGAGGAAAAACAAAATCAAGCAAGGAAAATTTCTCAATTCAAAAGTGTTAAAGCTTTGGCTGTTGCTTGGTAAGGTGCCCTCATATTTTTAAATAAGATTCTTGAAGAATTAATACTTTAAATTGATTGAATTTTGTGAAATGAGGAATTTGGGTTCATAATAAATTTTAGAAAAAATTACAATTGATTGTGAAATTGTGTTAAGATTATTGAAGTGAGTAGAGAAAGTAAGAAATTATGGTAATTAAAGAAAAATTTTATGTGTTCTTGAAGAAGGGTTTTTTTTAAAAAAATAATAAGAAGAAGAATAAAATTTAAGAATTTGAATAAGATGATGAGATTGTATAGGAAAGAGATGATATTAATGTTAAAGAGTGAATAGATCATGAAATTTTTTTTATGTTTTTCTTAAATTTAAATTTTGGTAAAATAAATTAAATAAATACATTTAAAGAATATATATATATATATTGTTTTGAATGATGAAATGAATTGTGTTACTGTAGAAATTGAAAGAATAGGAATGAAATTTACAAAAGAAAGAAGTGAATTTTCATGTTTCTCTCTAAATAATGATGTGATATACTTGTCAATTCAGAAGAGGCTGCTAGGCCGACACCACATCAGAAAACTTTGGCTCGAGCTCAGTCGTTAGGTAATTACACGACGCCTGAATTTAATATTGGTCAATATGTATTTATATCTGATTAATTGTGGTTGATATATTAGAAATTATTATGTTGTTTACTTGAAAAAATAAAATATGCGATGTGATGAATTAATCCTGAATTAATGGGATTAATGCCCTGGTGAATGAGCGTGATAATAAATTAATTTCCTGGTTAATGAGATTAGAACCCTAGTGATTGGGCAAATCATTGAATTAATTAGTGAATTATTGAGTTTAATGTCCTGGTGAATGGGCGTGATAAGGAATTAATTCCCTGGTTAATAGGATTAGTACCCTGGTGAATGGGTAAATTGTTGAACTAATTACTGATTTAATGGAATTAGTGCCCTGGCAAATGGGCGAGATGCAGAATTAATTCCCTGGTTAATGGGATTTGTACCCTGATGAATGGGTAAAATGTTAAACTAATTTTTGGACTGATGACAATAGTGCTTTTTGAATGGACTGGTAGAAAAATTAATCATCTATTAGTAAAAGTAAAGCCGTGTTAATTGGGCGATAAGAATAATTATATTTTTGTTGATGTTAAAAAAAAATAGAAACAAAATCATAGATTATTCTGAAATTTATTTGATATATAGAATACTAGATGAGCAAGTTAATTTAATGATCTTTTGATTAAATTTCAAAAAGAAAGGAAGAAAGAAAGTAAAAAGAATTTTATGGATATCTTTTTTTCATTTGTCTAACTGAATTATTGTATTAAATCTATTTTCAGGTACATCCCCCTATTGGACTGAACAATAGATTAGTTTCCTTATATTTTGTTGGATAACATGTTGTAATAAATGAATTTATCATTTTGTTATGTAATATAATGCATCTACAGTTTATCGAAAGCTCTTTTGTGTAGTATAATCTTAATTATAAATTTCTTCTTTAATATAAACTTATTTCGATTATAATTTCGTTAATGATTCTTATTTGTAAATCTTTGAATTATGTAATGTACTTTAGTTACAGTTTTTAGAATAATTCTTTAGATTGCATCCATGTAAATGTGAGATATTGAATTGTTTAGACATGTGTGAATTTGATTATTGAGAAGTTGTGATGTAATGAGAGGAGGATGTTCTGGATGATAGGACGAGTAAGAAATTTGTTAATTGGGGATTGTGGAAGAAGAGTCGATAACTTGGTACCTAAAGATATAGAGGAAACTCAGCCGAATTTTTATTGATTACAGAAAAAAAATCCCTAATCTTAATTGAATTATTATGTCCTTGCTCTTTGTTTTGAATACAAATATTGGGGTTGTTACAAGAAGAGAGTTTAGGACTACAAGAGGGAGCACAAAATAATATTTCTCTTCTTTTTCATATATTCCTATTTTATACAACGACCTTTGTATATAGGCATGAGTAGAAGGCGAGAGAGGGTCTCGTGCCTTCTAGATTACAATTATTAAAACGGTGCGTATGAAGTATAATTATACGATGCGTATCATTTGCAACGATAACTTCTCTTTTAAATTGATTACCCATGTTAAACTCTTCACGTAGAGCTCACCTGCAACAATTATCCTCCCTTAATAACCACCTTGCCCTCAAGGTTGAAGGTTGGGAACCTGAGTTTTATTTCATCCATGAACTCCCATGTAGCCTCTGTCGGGGACAACCCTTGCCAATGGATTAAGAGTTGTGTAGCAGCTTGTGGCTATAACAAGGGCTCCCTGGGCCCATCCGGTAAGCTTTTATGCACCATCTTATTTCCCACGCTCTTTTTAATATAGAGACATGAAAAACTGGATGGATGTTTAACGAGGATGGAAGGTTTAGCTTGTAGGCTAATTTCTCAATCCTCTTGATCACTACATAAGGACCGTAGTATTTAGCTACTAACTTGTGGTAGTGTTGAAGTATTAATTTCTGTTTGTAGGGCTGTAATTTGAAGTAAACCGAATCGCCCACTTGTAGGACCCTGTTGCTTCTCTTTTTATTAGCCAATTGCCTCATTCTGTTCTAGGATTTGACTAGATTTTGTTGTACTGTCTGTAGCATTTGCTCCCTTATTTTGAGGTAATAATCAACTGCCTCTACTAATGAATCTTTGGGGAAATAGGGAATGCGTATTGGAGGTGAAAACCTGTATAGTATTTTGTAGGGGGTGAACTTGATAGCGGTGTTGAAGTTGGTGTTGTACCATCATCACTCAAAGCCAGCCATTTACACCATTGTAAAGGAGCGTTCCCTGTCATGCACCTGAGATAGCCTTCTTCTATGCACCTATTGACGACCTCGATTTACTCGTTCGATTGAGGGTGATACGCCGTGGAGTAATGAAGGGCCCGTCCGGTAAGCTTTTATGCACCACCTTATTTCTCACGCTCTTTTTTAATAGAGAGACATGAAAAACTGGATGGATGTTTGACGAGGACGGAAGGTTTAGCTTGGAGGCTACTTCCCCAATCCTCTTGATCACTACGTACGGACCGTAGTATTTAGCTACTAACTTGTGGTAGTGTTGAAGCATTGATTTCTGTTTGTAGGGCTGTAATTATAAATAAATTGTATTTGTTTGATATATTTATAAAAATAAAAAATTATTTGTTCTTGGTAAAAAACCTCTAAGTACAAATTAAAAAAATAGGGTTAAATATTCACATGCTCATCTATTATTTTTTTGCTTTTTGAAGAAATATTAGTTTTTTATTTTATAATGTAATTAGTATTAACAACTCTTTTTTAATTTTTATTTATATATATATATATATATTTAATTTATTCCTTTTAGGATAAACAATATTTAAAAGTTTCTCAATTAAAAAAAATTATAAAATAATAAAATATATACATAACATTAACATATTTTTTTATTATATTAAAAATTAACTTTGGAATCCTATATGTACGAGCTGTAGGCCAGTTATAAAGCTAGTTATTATTAAGAGGAAGTAACATCCTAGCCCTAGTTATAAAACCCGGCCCGGATCGGCGGGTCGACCCGGTGACTAGACCGGTCCGGGTTTAATAAAAAATCGGCCGAGACAATAGCTCGACAAAACCTGGTCAACCCAGTGGGTCATGGGGGCGAACCCGAATGAGACCTGTTTTTTTTTTTTTTCAAATGTGTGATTTGAAACCCATTAGTATATATAATCTATGTTCCCAAGAAAAAAAGTTATGTTTTTTTAATGTGGGATAAAAACCTTTTGGTTTAAATACTTCAACTTAAAGGAATAACATAGTATCTTTTCAATATGGGATCTGAAGCCCTTTCGTATATATACTCTATCTTCCCATGAAAAAAAGTTATGTTTTTTTAATGTGAGATAAAGGATAACAATTTGAAGCCCTTTCGTATATATACTCTATCTTCCCATGAAAAAGTATGTTTTTTTTTAATGTGGGATGAAGGATAACATAGTATCTTTTCAATGTGGGATTTGAAGCCCTTTTGTATATATACTCTATGTTCTTAAGAACCAAGTTATGTTTTTTCAACGTGAGATTTGAAATCCATTAGTATATATACTCTATGTTCCAAAGAAAAAAGTTATGTTTTTTCAATGTGAGATACAAAAGTTTTTGGTTTAAATATTTCAACTTAAAGGGATAACATAATATCTTTTCAATGTGGGATTTGAAGCCCTTTCGTATATATATTCTATGTTTCCAAGAAAAAAGTTATGTTTTTTCAAAGTGGGATTTGAAACCCATTAGTATATACTCTATGTTCCCAAGAAAAAAGTTATGTTTTTTCAATATGGGATTTGAAACCTATTATTATATATACTCTATATTCCTAAAGAAAAAATTATTTCTTCAATGTGGGATAAAAAAATTTTAGTTTAAATACTTCAACTTAAAAGCTTATCATAATATCTTTTTAATGGGGAATAAAAAACTTTTTTTAAATATTATTTTAAACTTTATTATTTACAACATGTATAACTTATATTTACATTGATTTTTTCTTAATTTTTTCGTATGAAATATTAAAGTTTTAAATATTTTTTTAAAATTTTTTCGGGTTGACCTATAAAACCTAGGACCTGACACCTTGATCGGGTCAACCCCCGACTCGAGTTTAATAACTATGTTCCTAGCAACCTGTTTTTTTTTTTTTTTAATTCCACTATTTCACGGACATGCATATATGTAATTTACCCATAGTTCCACGCAAGAGATTACCATTCAGTGGATTTCCAAACAAAACATTGAGTTTCAAACGGAGTTAAAATACGAGGGAGGGATATAACGGAAAATGAATAATGGAGTAAGAACGAAAACATAAGAAGTCTTGGGACCGTTATGTCTCCTTATTGAAAATCAGGGATAGCTTTTGATTCCTCCCAAATATTTGTGGGGCCATGCCTGTTTGTTCCCCTGAGGTCCTATCCGTTAAATCGGACCAGCACATTTGAAACCCAAACAAACTCAACCATGGCAACAGCCGCATCTGCTTCCCTCTCACTTCTCCCTCCAAAACCCCAAATCTCCAGCAAACGACATGAAAATCAACGTCGTCTGCTCCTACCCAAACTCTCTCGCAGAGACGCTGCCTTGCTCTCATTCCTCGCTCTCGTCCCTTCCGCTCCTGCTTCTGCCTTCTCCGTCGGCATCTGTAAGCAACACTACACTCTCTCATTGCTCATTAAATGCTGATTAATTTCTCGCTAATTGCTTTCAAAACCCTAATTATGCAGCAGGACCGAAGGACTGGCTGAAAGATCAAAAGAAGAAGAGTGCGAAATATATATTGGCTCCTATCGATGCCTCCCGTGAAATCCTTCGCTCTGCCTATCTCTTGCTAAGTAGGTACGGTTTCACCCTTTTTTTGTTGATTTTTTAAATAGGGTTAATTTGGCTTGTTCTTGGCAGCGGACAGTCAACCCGAATTTAAGGAAGAGAAATTAGAGGAAGTTCAAAGACTGTTAAAATCTGCCGCTAGGGATTGTGTTCCTCAAGATAGGAATTCGTTTGTTGCGTTTCAGGCTAATACAGGAGTGGAGGTATGTGCATTTTGTTATCATGTATCTTCGTAATTAGGGTTTTGATTAATCGTGTTAAGTAATCATAGGCTTGATTTTAATGTGAATAGGTTTGCACGTTTCGTTTGATTGTGAAGAATGCTGCTTCCTTACTTGATAAAAGGGACCCTGCAAAGTTGGAAGCAGAAGCTATTTTGGATGATCTTATAAGGTAACCACCTTTTCTTCTGTTTTTAGTACATTGCAACAAATATAAACTACTGCATTGTATTAACATTCCAAACCTGTGCTCATTTGAAGATGATTTTTTCCATTGTTGTTAAATTTTGGATGTATATCAACAAAGATGAAACTGTCTTTTAATTGTTTATAAAGTAGTAATAACGACTGCATTTAGTCTGGTTATGATTTATAAACCAAATATATGGATTTTGACCTAAGTACCCTCCCATAAATGCAGAAGCAAATAAGTGTTACTTTCATTACCAACCACTTTCAAAGTAAAGCAAATGCTGATGGAATTTGGAGATAATTGGTAAATGCTGTGGAAAATGTTTAGCTTATTTAGGCTGCCCAATTCCAAAATCAACCTAGAGACTTAACATTGTGATTTATGTTATGTGAATAATTCATGATTGATTTTGTAACATTCACTTAAGAGCATTTTGCTTAATGATTATTGTACTGTAGATCTTTCACTTCCCTTGATGGTCTGGCGAATGAAGCTAATGCTCAACTTGCTTCTGACAGGTACGTTTTCCATACTATGCTTATAAGAACCACACTGATTAGTGAATTTGATTGTTAATTATTTTTGTTTGGGAAGGAGATGACTGGAAGGGAGGGGAGGAAAATGGAGGGGACTAATAAGTTAACCTTGTCTGGGCAAAAAAATTAATACGAGGGGAAGGGAAATTGTATAACCTCCATTCCCTCCTTTTTATTAAAATATCTCCTCCCAAATTGGGGGTGTAATGGAGGCAAAGGAATAAATTTTGGACTCAAATTTATGATTATATCCTCGTTATTTATTCATGAAAATTTATTCAAGCAACATGAATGTAATCTAATAACAAGACCTCTCTTTCTCATCCTTTAAGCAAATAAAGAAAACTTTTTGACCTCCCCTAAAAAATTCCCTGACATTGGTTCTTCTTGCTAGCAGGGTTAGATACCTTGTTTGTTAACATTTTAATTTGGTGAAATCTTTTGTCAACAAGTTTAGCTCTTAATACCCGTTCTTCATTTCTCTGAATTTTTGAACCGTGGCAGTCAATATGCCTTGTCAAGTGAAGCTGAATTGCATATACGAGCCCATTTAGCATTCCTCCTAACAATTTTCTAACACGCCCTCCCATCATCCCTTCTGTTTTTGGCAGACAGAAGGTTGCTGATGCACTCATGAATACTATATCTTCACTTGATAAATTCGAGCAGGGAGTGAAGGACTGCCTTGAAGCTTGACAACTCAGGTCTTCTTCCAGAATTAGAGCATTCAGGTTGTGGTCAAGGTCTTGTAGATATTTTTCCCTTTCAGAGATGGTTTTTACTTGATAAATCCTTGATAGAGGCAAGGTATCTGTATCATAGTATATCACAACTGGAACAAATCAGTTTGGTTATACGTTGTTCCCTTGTATTTTGTTTGCTTTTTTGCATCAGCTGTGGAATTCACGTACAGGGACAGGAAGCTCTCTCTCTCTCTCTCTCTCTCTCTGTGTCGCTGGAGAAGATAAACTACCCATGCTTTCTATTGACATGTTAACCTGCACCAGCATCGATTGATATGGGTAATAAGAAAAACTGTCCAGGATGGCTCCATTTTATGAAAATTCAATAGACCGATGATTATCTGTTATTTTGTGAACATAGTGACAAAATTGACGCCATACGAGATAAGGTATAATGCAGTTTTGACCCAATATATGTAAAGGGTGTTTTGACCAATGATTCGACCACAATGCTTAAATGAGACAAGGAGCCGTTTCAAGACTCTAAGAGCATCTAAAACAGCTAAATAGCCATTTTAACTACCACTCTGAAAAGTGGGGATCATGAATATTTTATTGTTTTTTTTATTATTTTAATTATATGTGAGATGAATATTTAAGTGTATGTTTTTCTAATTATTTAATAACACATTTAAGAATTAATTATTTTATTATAGTATAAATTAAAGAAAATAATGAAGATTTAAATAATGCATGCTAATTAAAATCATCATCATGACATTTAACTAATATTTTCATTTGATGCATCTTATAATATTCAATCAAGTATCAAGACTTGGTTGTCGAATATTATTCACTCTTGTTGTTTCAATAATTCTTTTTCATAATAGCAATCTTGCCTTGTTATATCCTTGCCTTTTTCTTTGAAGCAAATGATTTAAAAAAAATTGTTATTTTCTTGTGTTATGTTCTTTGTAATCCTCTGAGATGGAATATAAAAACTTGCGTATCTTTTTTAGCTTCCTTCTTTGCCACCTTTCTCGCCAAATACATGCATCATCATCATCTTCTTCCAAGTCAATCGGGAGTTGCATTTCAGCAATTTGGCTTCTAATGGCTCTGCCAAGGGTCCGTTTGACATTGCGTTTGTAACTGCATTTCATTAAATTTTGAATTTTTTTTATTAAAATTGAGTGTGATTTGTACTTTTTGGATCGTTTTGATGTGCTGATGTCAAAAATAATTTTTTAAAAATAAAAAAAATCATTAGCATGTATTTCGACTTGAAAAGTTATTTGAAAAGCAACCGCAACCACACTGCCAAACACACTCTTTAAAGGGTGCCTGCAATCAGCATGCTTATGAAAAGAACTTCAAGCACCCGAACTTGGACCTTCCTGCCTCCTGCCGCGCAGCCAGTTTCTGCTCTACAGCCCTTGAGAACTCCACTCCATTGAACTGAGTAACCACAGCCTCCAACACCTCATTGCCGATCGAGGGGAGCACCTACTCATCATACACGAGCCCATGGTGTTGAAAGATAACCATTTTTCAGTCAAATATACACAAAACAAAAATACAATCGTACACTTTGACCATGTAAAATCCTGATTCAGTCTGATTTTAGTAAAAGAAAATGAAAAAAAAAAAGCCAAAAAAGGAAAACAAGAACATAAATGAAAACAAAATTTGGTTTTTTATTAGCTATTTAATAGCAAGGAGTGATATTGAAATTTCTTAAAAACTGCAAGAGTAAAATTGAATAAATAAAATAAAACTAGAAATACTAATGAATCAATAAGTGTAAGAGCATAGTTTATTGAAAAGCCCAAAGAATTCCATGTAGCATGTTTTAATATCATGCTGACGGAGGCACAATCTCAGACAAATATGAAAACATGACACCAACATAAATATTCCTGTGCCGTTGGATTTATTACGTCGAAATAGTAATGATGCACAACTTGACATCGAGATCACAAATAGGATCAGAATCATACGTTCAAAACATGGAATCAAGTGGCTGATTTGGTCAAAGTTTTTGTTAGAATTTCAGAAGCCTCGTTCTCCACTAGACCTCTATATTGCAGTCTTTTTTGGTTTGCCACCAATCAACCAGCACCCATGCCAGAATAAATGTGTTATCGTGATTAAAAGTTGGAAACTTTTAATACCTCATCCCAATTTAATTAATATATTTTTTTCTGAAAATCTCAAAAATCATATCAAAATACCATCCAAGTATGGTATTATGGTAATTTTGTCTTTCTTTATGAAATCCAAGCCGAAAATAACATCAAAATTGTCTAACATCACTACCAACAAATCATGCTTCCCTTTCTATTTTTCAAGACTAGCGACAGACTGTAAGCCATCCATATTATCTTTTGGGCCTTGGCATTCGCTGCCTTCATTGTGGTTTGGCTATTGCTCAGCCACAACCCAAGCTACATCACCAATAAAAGTGGTCATAACACTAGAATCCAACATGATAGTTATATCTCCGTCATTAACTCTAGTCTTTGTATACGTTAGAGTCTCCACTGCACCCAACCTCCACTGTCTCAATGCATCAATCTAATATCAGATCACTTTTTACGAGGCTAGATTGAACCCTCTAATTTTAGTAATTAAATAATTTAACACACGTATTGTATTGGGTTGGCATTGTTTCTTCACCTTCACTGTCATTAACCAATATAACATTTAATTTCTCCAATTTCCTTACGTGATGTGGTCGACCACATATGAAACAGCATGCATTTGATTTGGATTTTTTCCTTGACGTATCTAGTTGCTTGTCTTTGCCCTTGCCATTGGTAGGCTTGAATCCCCCACTAATTTTCTACTTCCTCTTCTTATCTTCCCTCTTATCCTTTGTTTTGGATTTTGAAGAGGCTACAACAGAACTATCTCTTGCCATTATCATAAAATCAACCAGTCTATCCACGACAATGTTGACAAAAGACATGTTAATCACCTTTTGTAGCCTCAATTTTGCTTGTGTCTAAGGTTGCAAAATAATAGAAAGTTGAATACCTTATCCTCTTCAAACATATTTTCAATGTCTAGACATGTTAATCACCATAATTTCACATCACCTGTCAAGTACATAACAATAATGTCCACTTGTTCACCCTTGGACACACTAAAGTAGTACTCCATATCCTACAAAAAAATTCTCCTATTCTTTAGAACTTCGAGACCCGCCGAATGGTTTTGGTTTTATAGTTTTGGTTTAGACTTATCATCACCTATCAAGATGTTTTTTCCACTTCCCTTTCCAAAACAAAAACTTTTTTCATAATAGCCTGCAACTTTTGGGCTCTCTTTGTTGCAAGTTCAACATACTGCCCAGGGTTAAAAGTTTTGTCAAAATCTCAATTTTTGTATGGAAGCCCACTACCCACCGGACTCTGCCTTTCTCGTCGATTTCACTTGTGTTTTTACCTATAATCTAAGTGTTTTGCACCCCTAAAAAAACTTTCTTTAATCTCTTGTTTATTATACACAAGCAAAAACAACACGGGTAGGGATTGAAATATTCATTTTTTTATGGTTTGGATTTGAAAGAAAAAATGAGGAAAAAATAAGAAAAATAAAAATAAAAATTGATTTTTTATTAGCTATTTAATAGTAAAGAGTAGTATTGAAAAAAATTTAGAAGTAGAATATTGATGAATCAATAGGTATAAGAAGATTTATTAAAAAAAAAAAAAAAAAGCCCGGAGAATTCTATATAGGATGTCTTAACATCAGAGTACTGACGTAAGCTTAATCTTGAAGAAATATGAAAACATAACACTAGCAGGAATATTCTTGTGCCATTGGATTTATTAAATCAAAATAGTAATGATGCACACAACTTGACATACGTATCACAAACATGAGCAGAATTATTTGTTCGAAACATGTAATTAAGTGGATGATTGTCTCTATTTTTTCTTTTAGTTTTAAGGATCATTATCCTTTTGCAAGCCAGACAGATTGTTTACAATTACTTTTGCAAATTGATTTTAAACCTTTTACTCAAATAAAAAAGTAATTACTAGTACAGGAGATCAAAGGGTTGAACCAGAGAGAGATTCCTTCCAAAAAAAAAATGATACTATTAAAAAAAATTCAATGTTTTGTTTTTATGAACAAGAAAAAAAAATCAACGAGGAATTCCATAACTTTCTATTTTGAGAAATTATGTCTCTCTTCTTTTGGCTAAGAAGCGATAGTGAAATTTGGAAAAACTCTGCACTTCAAGGGGTTAATAAGGAGGCATCTATTACGCTTCTTGATGGCCAAATCTTGCCATTCACCGTCTAATTAGATATGCAAGCGTGCCCTTTTCTATATGGTATGGTGCGTGTAGACAAATAATAGTTAGATTATCATCGATGATCGATTGTTTATATTTTTTCTTCCTTGACATCTAAAGTGCATAATTGTCCTCTTTATTTATTGTTTGTCAACTCAGATATGTTTACCAAACCCAAGCGGCTTGGGGATGATAACCCTTTGCAAGTGTACTGTGGATCAAGACATGGTCCACTGTAGACTTGGAAAGTGAATTTTCCAAGCTCTGAAGGCTTGGGATGGGGCTAATATTGTTTTTTTCATAAAAAGTTAAATTATCATTTTGTCATTTGGTTAAAAAAATTGAAGCCCTGCTTGTGGGTGTATTTCAGTATTTTTTATAAACTCATTGGTCATTAAATGTTTGAGCGAGAGTATGGTAGTCTTTTAACGTTTATTTGCATAGTAATAATATTATTCTACCCCCAAGGTTAACAAAATTAAGACTTCTTGTCCAATAATTTTTTTGACCTTTTACAAATTGTTAAATAGTTAAAATACATCTTTAATCTTGTAAAAAATAAAAAAATAAGGTTTGCATATATAGATATTTTTGTTCTTTCACATTGTTTTTTGTATAATAATCACAGCAACCCTTCAATTTCTTGGCAATCTCAACACCAAGTGTCTGTAGTCTGGGGCTGCGGCCAGACACGTGGGTCTAGCCCTGGTGCCCTAGGCCTTACAGCCCAACACCAGGTGTCTGTAGCCTGTGACTTGCAGCCTCATCCAAACCTAAATCAATCATTACTCACTAACTAAAAACAGTCTTTGCAATTCTATATATCAAGGGTAATTTTATCATTACATACCTTCAATTCATAATATTTTTTAATAAAAAAAAAAATCTAAACAATACATTTCAGTATGAAATCATTCATAATCAACAATAATTCATTCTACAGTAAAATAATCCCTTTTAATTATAGTTAATTCCGTGATCCCTTGACATCTATCAGCAATGAGCTAGAAATCCACTGGTTAAAAAGATAAAACGTTCATCAGTAACTGTAAAAACGAGTGGATAGTCTGGATGGACACATTTGAGCATTTGATAAAGTGGGACCATTTGCGGTGGTCCATCACTCTACGAGTATGAGGAAATCTGGCCGTGTGATCAAAATAAATTACGTACAAAAAAGGAAGAAAGAAAGAGTTGGCCGTGCGAGACAAACCAACCTGCCTGCAAAATTCACCTCCAAACTCTCTGATAAAGAGCGGACAAGAAGACAAAGCAAGCACAGCACCCACCCGCAGAGAAAGAGAAAGAGAAAGATGGCATCTGACATAGGATGCTGTAGTAGCAAGTTTATGTTGTATATGGTAATAATAATAGGATTGGTGACTTTTGCTGGCCTGATGGCTGGCTTAACTCTTGGTCTCATGTCTTTGGGCCTTGTCGACCTTGAAGTCCTCATCAAGTCTGGCCGTCCTCAGGATCGCATCCACGCCGGTACTCTCACAATCCCAGTTTGAAAATAATGCGACTATAATTTAGTTTTGCTTCCACGCCGGTACTCTCACAATCCCACTTTGAAAATAATGCGACTATAATTTAGTTTTGCCCATTTTCCCATATTTTTTTAGTAATTAATATGCGTTTAGATTACGCTGTTAAGTCACTTGACTATACTTTATGAGTGGATGAAGAAGTGATGATTTGTGGCAGCTAAAATATTTCCAGTGGTAAAGAATCAGCATCTTTTGCTGTGCACTCTTTTGATCGGGAACTCTTTAGCAATGGAGGTAGTTCTAAATATATGATGGGTTCTTGTTTTCTTGACTAAAAAGTTGTTAAATTTTAATTTTGTATTGTTTATTTACACCGTTGTTTGTCTCTGTCTTCTTTTAAGGCTCTTCCTATATTCTTGGACAAGCTTGTTCCTCCTTGGGCTGCAGTATTAGCATCAGTGACTCTCATATTAATGTTTGGAGAGGTAGATCATGATTGAAGTGTTAAACTTGAGTATTTTATCTGTTCTCATTTTAGAAGTTATCTGCTTGGTATGCTACAAGCAGAAGGAATCTTCTGGGTCTTTATGCTTACGGTTATTTGATAACAGATATTGCCACAAGCAGTTTGTACTCGTTATGGCTTGACTGTTGGAGCAACGTTGGCGCCTCTTGTCCGTGTTCTTCTTTTGCTATTCTTTCCTATTTCTTATCCAATTAGCAAGGTATAGTGGATTTCTGGTTCTGAGTATATGATTAGGATATAAGTTTTATTCTGTGCAAGTCAATTTGGCTGCTGTCAATTTGGCATAGTTGTGAGGAACCAAATATTATTTGATGCAGGAGTTTTTGAGGAAAAATATTTTTGTCTTAAAAGCCTCCTGCATCAATAGTGTTGTTGAGTTTGTTATGTGTTAATTTGTTTGTCGTAAATGCTCTGTCTTGTGCAGGTTCTGGATTGGATGCTTGGCAAGGGACACGCTGTCCTTTTACGGAGAGCAGAGCTCAAAACTTTTGTTAATTTTCATGGCAATGAGGTATTTAACTTAATTTGAAACTAATTATAACTGTCTCCTTGGGAAGCTTACATAAGCCAGCAATTTTAAGGGAAACATAACCCTTGTGGCTCGTGCTTTGAAGCCCATTCCCAACTTATGGACATCATACTTCGGCTAATTTACAGACCAAGCCCGCCGATCATGGTTTCTAATATGCAGAAAACTTTTCTCATATAGGCAGGGAGAGGCGGGGACTTGACACATGATGAGACTACTATAATTACTGGTGCACTAGAATTGACTGAAAAGACTGCAAAAGATGCGATGACTCCCATATCGAAGGCATTTTCCCTTGATCTGGATGCAACTCTTAATTTGTGGGTTTATGAATTCCTTCCAATTCTCGTCATCATGTTTCACTTGTTTTTCTTATTTTTCTGACCAAAAGTTATTTGTGCAATCTAGGGAAACATTGAATGCAATAATGACGATGGGCCATAGTAGAGTCCCAGTTTATGCAGGAAAACCAACAAATATTATTGGACTTTTTCTGGTAATCGCATTTCTTTGTATATAAACTTGTTATGGTAATCACATTTCTTTATAGTGGATATCAAGAATAGTAACATTTGTTGTTCGTGTACTTTGATGGCATACCTCATATGATAATGTTTCTGTTTGTTATTGATTGAAATTAGATTCTAAAACTTGCTCGTTCTTCCTTTCTTTTGGTTCTTTATTCTTTGTTAATGTTCTGACACTCATATTTTATAAAACATCAGGAGATTGTTAGGCTAAACCCCATGCACTGAGGTGTAAAGTTGGCATGCAGCTTGTTAGCTTTAGTCAAACCAAGAACTTCTGTTTAGAAGTTTTAGAAATGCTCTAGGATGCAGTTGAAACTATAAAATGGTCCCAGGCAACATTTGATGCCATAATGAAAAAAAGAAAAGAAGAAAAGAGTACAACCAAACAAATGAAGTGACTGCTGGTTGAATTCATCTATTGTGTATGTTATTTGCAACACTTCACAAATGTTATATTAAGATATACTCAACAATCCTAACCTTCATTATTTCACTGGAGTTTATCACAGCCTTCCTACCCATTGTAAATTATTTGTCTGTAGATGATGCACTTTCTTCTTTATGCTATTCCCCACTTTCTTCTTTATGCTATTCCCTGGAACTTGCTATTTCCACGTGGGCGCAGGTGAAGAACCTTTTAGCAGTTGATCCGGAAGATGCAGTTCCTCTAAAAAAAATGATCATACGGAAAATTCCGCGGTATGTCTATTCCTTGTTTTCCTTGTTTATCTTATTTAATGAGAGACTATATGATGGTGTGTGATTCAGCATGGGATATGGTATGGGAGTTGGGACATGAAATGCAACTACAAGCCGATGTCAATTGATTGAATTAACTTATTTGTGTAGTTACATATCGTTTGCTTGTATCAAGGAGCTTACCTTATTCTTCTCTTGCTTTTTGTTCATTCTACAGGGTTTCTGAAGACTTGCCTCTATATGACATCCTAAATGAATTTCAGAAGGGTCACAGCCACATTGCTGTTGTATACAAAGATTTGAATGCTAATAAAGAGACACCAAAGAATGCGTTCAAGGACAGCTGCAGGAAGAGGGGCAAAACTGAAACATCACACGAGAAAGGTGAGAGCTAAGAAATTGCAAGAGAGACCTCTGTTAAGTGTCAATGATCCATACTTTTATAATAGAAACTATTTCTACATCCTTTTTCCATTGTTGAGACTTGAAACTCGTCATTTTGCCACTGATAGTACCTCACCTACTGCTTTATTTGATTCTATCATGATTTATACTGCAAGGTGAATTAAGCATTCTTCACTTCTGTAGTATGCCTGGTTTATTGCATTGAAATAACCTTTTGATTGATTATTGCCAGGTGATAGTGAGGTCGGCTCTACTTCTGCTATCCCAAATAAGAAGGCTGCTTTGGACTTGGATGATCATCAGACTGCTGCAACTAAGAATGATGGAGGCCAACAGATTAAGAAGAGTCCACCTTCTACTCCTCCTGCCTTTAAGAAGCGACACAAAGGTTGTTCATTTTGCATTTTGGACGTTGAGAAGGCTCCCATTCCTGAGTTCCCATCCAATGAAGAAGTTGTTGGTGTAATTACAATGGAGGATGTCATCGAAGAACTTCTTCAGGTAAAGATGCCATCATTATTCCATGGCATACATATTATGGCCTGACTGGTACTGGGATCAAACTTCAGGGGTTTTGAACCCACCAGCATCTGGCTCTGGTTATGTGTCCTTGGACAAATCTTCCTTATATTGGTGAGATGATAATGACATTTTCACAATAGAATTTCATCTCCTATGACATGGAATACTTCCGGACTCTACTGGAACAGTGCGGAGACTGTGTGCTTAAGCAAAATGTGAGACTGTTGCATGTTGTTGTACTTTCAAATATTAGGGACAAGTAATTGAAACTGCTTATGTGATACTATCATTCCTAGGGAAGAGCTGAAGCAGCTAAAGAGGTCTTAATCTCAATCATTCTAATCTCAATCTGCTAATGTTTTCTTATGTCAGGAGGAGATCTTGGATGAAACTGATGAGTACGTCAATATACACAACAGGTAAAGATCAAGTTTCTCTCCTTCTATTTGCTTATGTTGCATCCATATGTGAAATCTGCAAAGTAATGGAATTGCTCTGTGTGACAAGTCAAAGGCTCTTCATCTTATTTTAGGTCAGTTTATAAAAGATGAATTGGAGCAGCTTTGGCATCATCCATTTTGTTTTGAGCAAATTGAAGGAACCTCCTGGTTTCTTGATTTGCTGCCCTACCCTTTAGCCTTGATTGAACCATGTGGCAATATCTCACGTGAAATCCAAAAATGACTCGTGTCTTCGCAATGCAGGATAAAGATCAATATGCATGCATCTCAGGACAAGGCTCCCCAGTCAACTTCACTGCCATCTGCCAATGACGCGTCTGTCACAGGCACTGCATCCCCAACATCACTGTTGTCCATGGCTCCAACACCAACCCTTTCCGTCTCGAGTGGCACTTCGTTAACCAGCTCACCAACCACCACAAATCAAGTTTCCGAGGGAGACTCCTCAAAGAACCAATAATATTTGTAGTTGTCTTTGTTGATATATTGATATTAACATAGATCAAAGATACCAGGACAAATTTAGGGATCAATTACCTTGGTAGAAATCAATGGTCGACTTGGTGTAAGTAAATGTGCTTGATTGCAGAACAGGATGATTGTGCTTAAGATCATAAAAGTACTGTAAAAAAAATCTTCTATTATGTGTATGAAATTCGAAAACTCTCTAGTTTTCATGAATTCGGAGTTTTCCATGTATCTCCTAATTCTGTGAAGGGCTGCATGAATCTACGGGGCCTGACAGCTCAGGGTCAGCCTCTGGCCGACTTGGCAATGTAAGAACTCACGTGCAATCATGCTAGTTTCGGCATCTTGATCGTGTTTGTTAGTGCGGGTATTACACAAGACGACTTCAGGGGTGTTAAAAAAAACAGACTCGAGAAATCAAATTGAGAGAACCAAAGAAATCAATTTAAAAACAAAAAATCATTTGGTGGTTTTACAAAGTTAAAACTAATTGAACTAGTTCAACTGAATTTAACCCAACTAAAAATACAAATACAAGGGGTATAAATAGAAACTTAACTAAACCTTAAGACACTTTTCCCTTTTTATTTTTGTTTCAGCCGTGGCCCGCCTCTTCCTCTCTCTCTAAAGAGAAATAACAATATATATACTAATAGTTCTGTATAAGGATCCTATACTATTGCCTATAATCAAGCCTAATTATTTATAAACAAGGAAACAAATAATTAACGATTCAATTACAAGTTTGCTACCTATTCAGTGCTGATTTG
>Ga0325402_1001128_pt1 | contig 21172 bp, 11 predicted proteins | sample PopdelMetagenome_22_FD_207212 | JGI IMG/M metagenome (GOLD analysis project Ga0325402, IMG submission 207212) | Populus deltoides microbial communities from Bellville, Georgia, United States - Xylem-PdKOR-R3 | ecosystem: Host-associated > Plants > Phyllosphere > Stem > Wood/Secondary xylem...
TTAGTAAAGTTTGTTTTGGTCCTTTAATTTCTGATTTATCTTATCTATACCTCTGATTGGTTTCAAACTTTAATGTTTATGCAGTTTGGTCCTTGAAATAACTTTAATTTTAGCCCTAGATTTCGGCCTTTTTTTTTTATTTTGGTATTTGGTCTTGGATTTCTTCAATTTAGCCCCTTATTGACCATTAAACTTTCATTTTCTTCAATTTCACTCCTGATTTCAATCAATTAGGTTCCCATAGTTCGGTGTCTTTTGCGGATTGGTCATTGGCTATAAATTTCTTCAATTTAACCTCTAATTGCTCCTGATTTCAATCAATTGATTTAGTAAAAATTAAATTTGGTCTCTTAAAATTTTAATCTATTTAATTAAGCCCAAATTAGGCTTCCAAACTTAAGTTTTCACCAATTAAGCCCTTAATAAAATTAATTTGACTCATTTAAAGTATAATTAAGTCCTTGCACTTAATTGAATCCTTTAATTGGACCCAAATTAATTCTTAAACATAATCAAACTTTAATTTGGACCATGATTAAATCAAATTGGCCTATTAAAAATTTAATTATGTTTTTATGGACTTAATTTTTATGCAGATTCATCCAATAATTATTTAATTTTGACCTTTAATCTGTATTGTTTCTCTATTTTTGGGTATAATAGGGTACAATTAGGCTTCGAATTTCAACCAAAATTGTAGCTTGATTTTTATGTATTTTGGAAATCCTTCTCCACTTGTTTTCTTCACTTTGTCAGCTTTTATTTAATTTTTTTATTTTTATTTTGAAAAAAAAAGTGAATTTTGGAAATAACCCAGAAATGTACTACTACTACTACTACTACTACTAATAATAATAGTAGTAGTAGTAATAATGATGATGATGATAGTGATAAAAATAAAAATAATGGTAATATTAGTTATAATGGTGGTGATAATAATTATAGTAATAGTATAAACAACAACTACAACAACAACGATGATAATAACAATGATAATTATGATAAAAATAGTGATCACAATAATAATAAAAATGATAATAATAATAATAATAATAATCATGATATTACTTATTGATAATAGTAATAATAGTGATAGTTGTAATGATTGTGACAATATTAGTAATGATAATAATAAGAATGTGAATAATAATTATTATAATAATAATTATGATAATTCATCATTCGATATTAGATTTGTTGAGAATTGAGTTTCACTGTTTTTCCATGTATGATATCTTTTATCTAATATCATGAATTACTAGTTTGAAAAGTTTACATAGGCTCTAATATCACGAATTACTAGTTGAAAAGTTTACATAGGCTCTAATATCACGAATTACTAGTTTGAAAAGTTTACATAGCTCAACGTTCTTTTTTATTTCCTGCATTATTATTTATTTTTTAATTTTATCTTTCAACATTGATTTTTGAAAATAAAAAAAAAATCATCCAAGTTTCCATCAAACCTATTAAATAAACCAATTCACATTGGGTTAATTAGCTTTTAAAGATTTATCATTTTGCTTGAGTTTATAGCATTGCAAAAAAATCTTTGCGCTCTTAATAATTTTTTTTTAAAAAGCAAACATGGTTTGGCTCGCAGTGGAGTGCAGGCTAATGAACTAATTTAACTATTATTCTTTTAGATAAGGAAATGATATTTGATTTGTTTTCCTCTTTTTTTTTATTATAAGCAAAAGCAAATTGTTTTATGTATATAATTTCAAATCAAATAAATACACAAGCTAGATTAGTAACATGTGGTAGTCATGTCAAATTTTTACTAACATAAAAAAAAATGATCAAACAATGTAAGCATTTAAAAAAAAACAAGAAAATTCCAATTTCACACAATTTAATTCAATAAACTTTGTTATTTTAATAATATAATTAAAAACAATATCAATAAATAAAGCGAGCTAAAAAAATAACAATGATTATTTGCGAAAAATAAAAGTTTATCAATATTATGGAAAGCTATCCTCCCAATATTATTAAAATTAAAAGGTCTTCATGAGCTTATTTAATAACATAGCAAAAAAATTATGATAACATGATAGCCTCGTAGAAAAAAAAAATAAAAAAAATCAAAGTTTAATTTATAACAAATCAAATATTGAATGGTAGAATTGAAAAAAAATTAATTTTAAAAAAGGCAAAAAATTGACCCAAATCTATCCGAATTAGCCAAATTTACAACATAGTCGCGAGATCAAAATTACCCCATAAAAATCCAAATTAAATAAAATTATGAAAATCAATTCCCAAAACAACCTTATTGTTGGAGGGAGAAAATGGGAAAATTCAATTTTTTTTTTAAAAAAAAAACTTGAATCAACCTGGGTTAACCCCCAAGCTCACGACCTGGGGTATCAAATCGGGATAACTCCTTATAAAAGAAAATAAAAAAAATCATGGAACCCAATCCCCTATCAACATAATATTGAAAGATGGAATTGAAAAAAAAATAATTTTAAAATTGGCATGAAAAGATTGAAGCAACTCACGTTAATCATCCAAATCCATTGCTAAGGTTATGAGGTTATGATTATCTCATAGAATCAAACCCAAAAATCACAAAGTTAAATTCTCAATCAATCAAATGCTAAGGGATGAAATTAAAAAAAAACAATAAAAAAGGAGTTAAAACAAAACAAATCACAATAAAAAGAATGGAGACTAAGTTTGATATAAAAACTAAAAGAAACAAAATAGTAAGGGTTAAAATGAAAAATATCGATTCAAAAAGAAAAAATAGCATTGAGAACCAAATTCAAGAAAAAAGAAAAAAGAAATTGCAAGACACTGCGAATCTCGATGAGAGGAGAGGTAGGAGAACGAAAAATATGAAAAACAAGTCACACACACTTCTAATTGGTACACGCAACTCCTCATCAAGAAGATCTCACCGTAAATAATCCAACACAAAGGTGGAATACCATGTCCCTTCACTGAAAACCTCCATACACGTCGCTAAAGCTCAATGGAAAGCTTTCATACACTGGCTCGTGCATTATACGCACTAGCCAAGTCACTCTGCCTATTTACGTGGTCCGCTATATTTGTTTTAGTTTCAATTTTGATCTCTTAACTCCTAATTATTTTACATAAACATAATTTTATTTTAGTTTTCCAAACCGAGCATCAACCACACACAAAACATTTGCCTTAACATTACGAGAACCCTATACCTAAGCAACCAAAATAAACCACTAGGTCAAATTTCAAAAAAAAAAATCAATGTGAAAGGATCAAATTAGAAGAAAAAAAAGTTGAGCGATTGAAAAAAAAATTCCCTTGATAGGGCAAACGAGTCCTTGATGTTAGCAAACAAAAGAGACTTGATATTTGTTTAAGCTTTAAATTTGGTCCCCAAAGCTCTAATCTTATAAATCAATAAAAATGAATCTTATTTTTCCAAGCGACAGAGTATTCCCCTGACACCATGAGGCCCGGATACATATTAGAAGACCGATTTTTTTAAAAATAAAAATAAATTGAAGGGCATAAGTGAAAAAAATTGGGACTAAAAAAAAGAGTTTTCATCACAGGACATGGTGAAACACCAATGACCTTTATTTTTTATAAAAAAAATTATATATATATATATATTGAAAAGATGAGATGTTAGTTTGAATTTATGACAATAACAAAAATGGTAATTATAGTATTGAATGAAAAAACTAAGTGTAAAAAAAAATGTGTATGTGTTTAATTGTTTGTTTTATTATATGTATTAGTTTGTTGGTACATGTGAAGCATATATATTAAAATTCAAAAAAGAAATCTTATCAAAGATACACTGTGGCTTTTTTTACAAACTATTGTAGATGGCAATAATAGTTTTCTTGAGGATAGACACAAGAATCGAGGTAGAGAAAAAATGCAAGAAAATGAAAGAAAGAAAAAGGGCTATTAAAGGCACGTCAGGGTTATGTCACTAACAAGTGTTGCCATGGAAGAGAATCGAAGCTGATTCGATTCTAGCAACACTAAGAAAGGCCATCATCGGAGCTTAGAAGAGGTCTTATGCGCCACCTTAACTCCTGGTCTTTCTCACATGTTGTCATGTACGACACATACGCTAGCCATTTTTAAAAAAATTAGTTCCTCATCAGATTTATTTTATTTGGTCCCTAATTTTTTATAACTCTTTAATTTTTTTATTTGGTCGTTGATTCAACCATTTTATAAAATTTAGCCCTTATCATATTTCTTTTCCTTGATTTTATCCCTATTTCTTTTATAAAGCTTTGGTTTGGTCCCAAATTTCATCTCACCCATGCCCAATAAAGATCTAATTGGGAGGAAAAGAACATAAGGTAAATGAAAGAGACAGATGGTTGAACCAATTAGTTGAATTTTTTTTAGCCAAATTGAGTTTTGAACAAGGCAACCAAGTCGTGTTTAGGCCCTGAGCCAAGTCCAACATGATTGGATTTGAAACTCATGTCATCCAATGGACTGTAACATAAGGTAATGTTAGATCGATAAAAAAAGAGGACCTATTCTTTGTTTTGATTCAATTTTATTATTTTTGTTGATGAAAACTAAAATTGACATTTAATTAAAAAAAAGATTCTAAATAGCATGCCACATCGTGAAAGTATGTTTTTCTTGTTTACATCAATCACTTAGCATCTTGATCCAGTGTTTGATCATCATTAACGACTCTTTTAATATTTTTTGCGTGTATGATGATCGATTAGTTTTATTGAACACATTGATCGAACTTTCAATACGCACTTCAATTTTTTTATCGTCAACTCGAAATTTAACATCTCTAACATGTACTTTCTTATGCTTGAATTGACTTTTTTTATCCAGCCTTCAGCATAGCGTGGGGCCAGTACTAGTTATTTAACTAATTTGTATGATTTTTTTATATTTCCTAATAGATTGTTTTGAATAAAGGAATTCCTCTTTGACATATAACAATCTACTAGATCATTGGTTTGCGTTGCGCTATGGGTCAGATTAAATTTTTTAACATAAAAAATGTTCATGCTTTGCTAATGTTTTTGCTAATAAAAAAAAAGTTAATCATGAACTCAAAATATGATGCATGTTGTATGATATCTTTTGTAAATATTGATATGGTGATATATTAGATTAACCTAGATTAACTCATCAAATCTGTCATTCGGGTCATAAGATCATGATAACCTTATAGAAAACAAATAAAAATAAACCATAAAGGTCAATTTCTAATTCACTCAATGTTGAATGATGAAATTAAAAAGAATAAACAAAAAATGAACAAAAAAACTACTCAGGTCAACTTGGCAAATCAACAACCCGAGTCATGAGATTGAAATAACCTCGTAGCATGCAAATTAAAAACAAATACTATGAAGCTCAATCTCCAACCAATCTAAATTTGAAGGATGAAATCAAAAAAAAAATCAATTAAAAAAAAGATAAACAAAACAGCACAAGTCACCCTAGGCTAACATGTAAACTTGTGATCTGGGTCATGAGATAACCTCATAAAATGCAAATAAAAAAAATTACAAAGTCCCATTTCCAACAAATTCAGTGTTGGAGGTTAAAATCAAGAAAAAAAAACTATATCTATGAGACCGGGATAACTCCATATATAGTAAATTGAAAAACAAATACGAATTTTAATTCTCAAACAACCTAACATTGAAGATATTGAATGATTAAATTAAAAAAATAAAAAAGATTAAGTTATTGAAGGATGAAATTGTAAAAAAATTAATCTAAAAAGAACAAAAAATGAATAGAGTTAACACGAGACAACTTGTCAAACTCGCGACTTGAGTCATGAGATCAGAATAACCCTATAAAAAATAAAATAAATAAAATTATGAAGCCTAATTTCAACTAACCCGATGTTGAAGGAAGAAATAAAAAATTCAAGTAGAAAAAAGCAGTAAAAAAAATCCGAGTGAATCTGGGTTAACTTGTTAAACCTGCAATCTATATCATGAAATCGAGATAAATTCATAAAAAAAAAAATTAAGAAGCCCACTTCTAACAGATCTAAAGTTGAAAGTTAAAAAAAAAACTAAATCCATGAAATCAGTATATAACCCAACAAAAATAAAAAAAAATTATAAATCACAATTCCCAAAATAACTTAATATTAAATGATGAAATTGAAAAAAACCTAAATAAAAAAAGTCTAGGTTGTTGAAGGGTGAATTAACAAAAAAAAAAAATTCTAGTTAATAGTGTTTTATAAGTGTGACTATAGTGATTTAACCACATCTTTTCATGTATATTTGATATTCTAGTAGTTTTTTGCGGTTACGATTTGAAAATGTATGTTTAAGAAAAGCTAGAAATTATAGCTTTTCAACATCCAAGATTTTAACAGAGAATTTTCAAGAAAACACATGCAAACTATGGAGTATGTTGATTACCAAACACTTTCAAAAATATGGTTGAGACAAAACATAGTTTCAAGCTTTTAGCCACAACTCACCATACTACGAAATAGATACTTAGTATTTTGTTAATTGAATCTCTCCTATATCAGACAATATTTAATATTTTACAAATATATCAAAGATTTCGATCACTAAGGATGTTTCTTTCAAGGCTCTAATATTTTTTTCATAAGGGCGACTAGCTTTGTCACTTGCTTAATAGTTTTTCCATCACATCTGATGATCGAAAAATTAGAGTTAAATTGGTGGATTTACAAAATTATTTTTCAACTTTTTTTTCATTAGAAAACACCTCAAAAACCTTATTGAGACCTCAATAAATCCATTTTTAATCTCAAAACACTCTTTATTCACTCCAAAAAATGAAGATTAAACAAATAAAAAATCTTAACTGACATCGATCTACTTTATTTGGCATGTTCATAGGAAAACATTGTCTTCATTGAACTCCTTTTAAGAAGACAAACCTATTGACTCAAAAATCAACCTTTTTGGTAGCCAAAATATTACAGTTCGTGCACTTTCTCTCCCCTCTAACATTTTTCAATGACTTTCTTTCTCTTCTCCTAACCAAAATATGACCATTACAACACTTTGTCTCTTCTTTATGTTTTTCAATGACTTTCTCTTTCTCTTCTCTTAATATCTAATGATTAAAATGTAAATAAAATAAAGTTTGATATCAAAATATGAATTGTTAAAATAACAAGACTAAATGATAGAAAAATATAACTACAGGGATCAAACTTATCGTGTAATATCACTCAAAACTCAATACATGCGATGCGAGAACATGTAAATTGTTTGTTTTTTAAAAAAACATGCTAATGTAAATTAGAAGAGTAAAATTGTAAATAATAAAAGTTCAATGATAATTACTTATTGTCATCAATATTTATTTTAAATTTAAATTAAAAAAAATTAAATATACAAAAATTAAGTTGAGAAAAATCATGTTTGGTATTGCAATCAAAATATTATTTATTAAAAATTAATTTTTTTTGTTTAAAATTAATTTTTTTAAATTATTTTGGTATGTTGATGTTAAAAAAATAAAAAAAATATTATTTTAATATATTTAAATAAAATATTTTAAAAAATAACCATAAAATAAAATATAAAGAATTACGGGACAGCCCAAGTCATCCCAACAACGTTCCTTAGCTGACTGCACTTTCAATTAATTCCAAAGTTTGAAGAAAATCATCATCGCAGAGCTGCCTGATCATGGACAGTAGAAACGTCGTCGTTTGCGATAATGGCACAGGGGTATCCCTCCATCCCTCATTTGTTCTCGATCCAAATAATGGATCTCTGTTTTCACTCGCTTCTTGTTTGATTTTGTCAGTTCGTGTAATTTTCCCTGATCTGCATTTCATGTATGCTTAATCCACGAATTCTTTTTTTTATTGAAAAATGTGCCAGCCTTGTGAATGATCGCTTCGATTTATTTTTTAAGAATTGCATTTGGCTTGAAAATTTTGTAATTTGAAAGCGTAATTAGGAGAGAAGAACGAGTAAAACAGCACGATCAGTTGTTTTTATGGATAATAATTTTGTTTTCTTTAGTTAATGATTTTGTAATTTGTAATTGATTGATTTGTTAGCCTTCACATTTGTTTAAAAATTAAGAGTATGATGATTATGGATTTGTTGAGTTTGATAACTAGAGAGTTATTTTTGTTGCAGTATGTAAAGTGTGGATTTGCTGGAGAGAATTTTCCGACGTCTGTATTCCCGTGTGTGGTTGGAAGGCCGATGCTACGCTACGAGGAATCACTAATGGAACATCAATTGAAGGTAAAAAAACATCTCAACTATAATGTAATTATCATCATGTGTATTTGCATTACTTTTGTGTGTGCAAGTTAATGCTTTTGCTTTTATTTTTTAGTTTATTTTTCTTTTTCTGACTGAATTAGGATATCGTTGTTGGAGAGGCTTGTGCTGGCTTGAGGCATCAGTTAGATATATCTTATCCTGTTAACAATGGAATCGTTCAGAACTGGGATGATATGGGTCATGTGTGGGATCATGCCTTTTATAATCAACTTAAAGTATACATCCGGTGGCGCCTTCCTTTTGTTTTGCCCTCCAGAATTATGTTTTAAGTTTTTCTTTAACTCTATTTAGTGTAATTTTGACTGGATCATAACTAGCCGTGCCCTACGTTCTCTTTTGACAGATAGATCCAATGGAATGTAAGATTTTACTCACAGACCCACCTCTTAATCCCTCAAAAAATCGTGAAAAAATGGTTTGTGATCTAATTCTTTATGGTAATGTTCTGTAACATTGTTGTTATTTTCAGTCACTCCATAATGTGATGGTGATTTGGATTCACTTGATATGCAGGTCGAGACAATGTTTGAGAAATACAATTTTGCTGGTGTCTTCATTCAAATCCAAGCTGTTTTAACATTGTATGCCCAAGGTGCTTGTGGAGATGATTGAAGGTTTATGTTTTATTGATCGACATATTCTTTCTTAGTGATGTGAATCATGAGATGTAGAGTTTTGGAAAATTTACCTTTGAATGCCTTAAAAACTACTTATACTACTGTTTTTTTGTGGAATGCTCAATGTCATTGTTATTTCTATTGCTGCTGCTCAACACCCCCCCCCTCCCCCCTTTATTTGTTTATTTTCCCTTGTCTTTGGATATTTGCTTCAGCATCGTATTGTATGTGCAGGTTTACTGACTGGATTAGTTATTGATTCTGGTGATGGGGTTACTCATGTGGTAAACTACTTGAGATCCATTCATAGTTAGATTTCACAAATATTGCCACCCACTTTATCTGTTTTTTCTTGTGTTTTCATTTTCTTTCTTTCTTATTTTAGTTGCACTTGCAATGAACTAAAATCAAATCATCTGCCACATTTATATAGTGTATGATATTCATTTCCATTCTCATTCCAAGGAAATGTTCTTCCTCCAAAACTCAATACTAGTTCAGTCTGTTTTGCTATTTTCTTGTGATTGCGATGGAAATTATGAATTTTTGCCATTGTCTCATAAAAAGCAATGGAGCCATCACTGTTTATGATGCTGTTCTCAATGCTCTATGCAATTTGTGGTCACGACTAATTAATCTAGGGGTAAAAGCTATGGCTTGTCCATCTAACTGGCAGTATCCAAAAGCATGATATTTGGGCTTTTCTCTCTAGGTTCCTGTTGTTGATGGCTATTCATTCCCTCATCTAACTAAGCGAATGAACGTAGCTGGTCGACACATTACATCCTATCTTGTTGATTTACTTTCACGAAGAGGGTGAGGGCCAAAATTCTTGTTAAATAAATTGTCTGATGAATTTAATAGATTCTACCCTGTTCACTATGATACAATTAGATAACTGGAATGTCGTACCCTATTTCTGTAGGTATGCAATGAATAGGACTGCTGATTTTGAGACTGTGAGGGAAATCAAAGAAAAACTCTGCTATATTAGGTGAAGAAGCTACAATGTTATGCTTTAGATGGGTTATTGCATTGTGATTTAATACTAAATATATTATCTACAGTTATGACTACAAGAGGGAGTATCAATTGGGACTGGAGACCACCATACTGGTTAAAAGCTATACAGTAAGTTGAATCTTATGATTATTTTTGTTTCTTGGTAAGTGCTGCATCTACTATACTATCAGGAATAGCTTTGTCAAACAAGAGCATGCATGGTTTGCATAGGTTCTATTCATCTTTTAGCTGCCTTCTTATTGTTCGTGTGTTCATGCTTTATTTTGTTCTATGCTTTTCCCCTCATTTGATTGATTATATGTGTAACCACTTGCATCATATGTATTGGTAGCCCTGGGGCTCAAACTTTGGAGATCTAGTTAATAATTGAAAGCCTTAGCCAACTACTCTATCTGTATAGGTTTGTTCATAATGTTCGATTTGATATACCCTACGGGTTCTTTTCAATAAGGTGCTTCTGGGTTTTGGGCTGGTATTAACTTCCATATTATCTGAACAATCTAATGAAAAACTACTTACCTATTAAATAATAGCTTGCTATTGCTGTATTCATCAGCTGCCAGATGGAAGGATCATTAAAGTAGGCACTGAAAGGTTCCAGGCCCCTGAGGCTCTTTTTACACCGGTAAGTCTATAGCTCCGCCTCTCTCTTCCTTTTCAAGTCATCTTATTTAAATTTTCATATTACAATATTGTGCAGTTACAAGGTCCATCTGAATATTAAGTGGTTAATTTCATTAACTTGTTTTCATCAAACTTATCTATAGGTCCTGTTAAATGGTGTGAACAAGTCAATTTTTTTATATATGTATTTTATCCAAGGGACAATCATTTTGGGCTTGTAGTAAGATGCAGAGTTACAGCTCACATTGTTTATTGTCAACTCATTACATGTTAATCTAGTTTACTGCTAGCATTTAACAAAAGAGTAGTTGATCATGTTGCCATAATAATAGCACTGGCTTTTGAGTTTTTATTTATTTATTTATAATCATCACGACAGACAATAAGAGGTCATGCAATTAGAACAAGATGTTGATAGGTTTAAGATCTGGAAAGTTATAGGTGGTTCCTTTTTGTAGGAACTCATAGATGTTGAAGGTGATGGGATGGCTGACATGGTTTTTCGCTGCATTCAAGAAATGGATATCGACAACCGTATGATGGTACTAGCATTTTTTCCATATTGTACTCCTGATATATATCTTAATGCAGTAAACGGTTTTGATTATCCTGTTAAACTGTTGGGTGGGGATATTAAAACTATAACCTATTTAACATGAGAACTTAACTTTACAAAACTTTTCTTTCTCAGTTCATGATTTCTCATATTAAGTGATGGATTTCTCAGATTAGAAGATGTTTCATCTTTTTTCCTATTTCATTTGCTTCTAAAAAGTCTTTCCAGTATGTTGTCTTCTTTATTTTAGTTGTGCACGTGCCAAATCATCTCCTGTACTTGCTGCAGCATTTTGTGACGGTGTTTTTAGAATCCCTTTGCCTCACAATGCAATAAATTCATACAACAATCTAGTGGATGTGGCTAGCAATAGGGTTGGGGTCTATATTCTTTCTGTAGTCCAGAAGATTGGTTATTAAGTAATCTGAAGACTGTAGCACTAAGGGAAGGTCCATATATTGGTCCCCAGTCTTGCCATCTTTTCTTCTTATTCTGGGTTGCATGTAGAATTCCTCAAAGGGCTGAACTCGAGTTGAGTTCATGTTAATTTCCCCTCTCTTTCTCTGTGCAGCTCTACCAGCATATAGTCTTAAGTGGAGGGAGCACCATGTATCCTGGATTGCCTAGCCGGTAATATCTTTAATTCCTTCACACAGCTTGCTTTCTTCTTGCATAAAATACTCACTCATTCCAGATATGTTTTATGTTGCTTTTAGCATGCATTTTTAGGTTCATGTTTACAAATTTCTGTCAACACTGATAAAATTTTCAAGTGCCTGATGTCATGCATGATGGAAATAGCATAAAATGTGAAATGATGTCCTATGGTGGCTGCCAATAGGATTATTCCTAATACTGTGATATTCTTAGTGTGAAGTCAATCCTCTTTTTTCTGGTTCCCTGCATTATCACACAATGTTCAAGGATTTTTAAAAATTTGTTTTAGAGATTTTCATGATCTATTTCAATAGTGGACCCAGTGGCTTCTATCATTTTCTGTTGGCACAAATGGATGTGCTTCTTGCAAGTGTGGAATCTGGAAACCACCGGACGATTTATTTACATGTTTATTATTTATTTATGGTTCAGGCTGGAGAAAGAAATACTGGATCGCTATCTAGATGCAGTTCTCAAGGGAAACAAGGACGGGTTAAAGGTAAGGTCCAAGTCTTTTATAATATGATGTACAAAAGGGAAACAATTACCAAACACTTAATTTTTCATTTGAATAATTTATGAAAGTGTCTGTGATGGCTTTGGCACTTGATGTAGAAGTAACATATTGGGGTTGGCATTATAACTTGTGAACAGAAACTTCGATTGAGGATTGAAGATCCACCACGAAGAAAGCATATGGTCTACCTTGGTGGTGCAGTTCTTGCAGGAATTATGAAGGTACATGCTTCTATCTCTCTCCTTCTCTCAACCTTAAAAGATCGTGACTATTTTCCCACAGCAGTTTAAACTTCTTCTGGTGGTTTAGTTGTGAAATAAAATCTGTATCCTGTGGATAATTTGATGCAGGATGCACCTGAGTTCTGGATTAGCAGAGATGATTATCTAGAAGAAGGGATGGCTTGTTTGAGTAAGTGTGGTCAGGCATAAAGTATATCTACACCGGGCTACGTATAAAGCTAGCCAATATATCATGGTTAATTCTCCGACCGCCTTCTGTATCCCTGGGGTTTTGCTGTAGTCCATGAAGCAGTTCAACCTTGCAGTTAACTATGTGAGCTACAGCTTTGAAGTATTGTATACTTCCAGGAAAAAAAAAAAGAATTTTAAAGAACTGAAATTGCGTTGTATTTTCTTGAAAATCTTGTTGTATTTCGTTTAAGGTGTGTTGCTCCAGGCTGATTGCATTCACAGATGCTAGTGATTGGTCTGTACTTGTGTGTGATAGAATATAAATACGATGCCTTGAAAGAAACGCACATTGTTCTGCAGCTTTGTTTTGTTTTCAAGGCATCGTATCATTTCGTCTAAGTAATGATTGCTGTGTTTCTACTTCAAGCATATCAGTTACCATGTGTGTGCGCATAGCCTCATCCTCCGGTAGGAAATACAAATTACTGAGGGTATTGGAAATGATTGTTGCTGAACGGAGTCATGATTTGGATGAACCAACCACCTCAAGAATGACCCACAATGAGCCCTAGCCATTTATTCTTAAGTTAATCATGTCCAGTGTTTTTTAACCATTGAGTTCTGATTAGTCGGGTTTTTTTACTAATATAATTAATAATTAATGGGATTCTTCTATTATATATTATATTCACATTTGACAACTTTATATTCGAGTCCTTTAATATGACATATTCTTAAGCTGATGATGACGTGTCACTTTGAGTTTATGTTAATTTTTTATTAATCCATGCTGAATTTGTTATTGTTTTTTTTATAATACTTAATCTTTGGCTAAATATTTATTTATTTACCATAGAAAAGTGCTTTTTATCTTCAATCCTGACTTGCACGCAAATTAACATGTTAATTTAAATATTTATAAAAAATAATATTTTGAATATTTATTACGAATTAAATTATGTTTTTTTTAGACCCCTCAACTTACATCAAAATAGTCATGATTTAAAAATTTTCTACCAGAAAAAAACATTAAAATACCTAAATATTTTCTTTATATTAATTTTTTTAATCATGCTCACGGCGTAATGCGTACTATAATTAAGTAATGTCTATTCAAAGCTAGTGGCGTGGGATTGAAGAGAAAGTATTCCAAGGAACAATTACCTCAACAAAAAAAAGAAAAAACAGAAGCTACGCCACCTCGCTGGTGTTTAGAAATCACACCTCACCTAATCACCAAACATCCAACCTAGCGCATCTACTCCAAGCCTAGTGGGGAGTGCTTTTTACTTTTTAGTTTTCTAATACTCAGATGACTAATTTCAATAAAATAGATTTTAAGTTCTAGAAGAAACCCTAAACCCTTTAAAGTGTAGACTAAAATCATTTGCACTGGAAATCAACAAAGACGAAGAAACCCTTTTATGATTAATCCATATCTATCTCAGGTACAGAAAACATTCTTATTTTATTTTATTACTATTAACATGGATATTCAGAGTAATATCTTGACTAATTTTACGAGTTTTAAAATAAACAGATATATAAATTATTAGTAATCCTAATAAAACTCGAACTCATGACTATTATAAAATAAATATAAAACCTAATCAATTAAAGCTGCCCCGTTAAACATTTCCGGTTCTTAATCGCGTGTTAAGAATTGTGTAGTCTCATCCTTGGATTTGCCATGATCCTCTTACTCGATGTCAGGTTTAGAGCTCGTCGTATAAGGAAAAGAGCCGCCTCAGAATGCCGCAACGGCTGTCCACCGCCAAGAATGTCGGGGTTTATATGGCTTTTGAATGGCTGATTTGATGGTGCATCATAAATAAACAATTATTACTAACGAATTATGTGTTTGTAACTTCAACTACACCATTAACTATGACAGTAATAATTAGCTCACGAGACTATAATAAATCAATCTAATATAATCCACGCGAGCGAGAAAATCTTCTTTCAAGAATTAAAATGGATTAAGTACAAAATTACAGGAAATAAATTGTATAATATCAAAACACATGGCGATTTTAACAACTGAAATATGCTCAGACACGATATAGAAAACCAACTCAAGCATGGTATAAATTACACCAAATTCCACTACTACGAAAAATAGAACATATCTAGCTATTTGACCCTCAGCCATCAGTCAAATATTTTTTTCAAACAAAAAAAATTAAGTACTCAGGATTTTTTACTTGTTTTTTTTACATAAAAAAAATTCTAAGCATAAATTGCAAGGGTTATAAACACATTCAATTATATAAATAAAATTAAATAAAATAAAAATATTATGGGAGGCTATACATATTATAAATATTATCCAAAAACAAATGTTTTTTTATTTTTGAAAATAAAGTTCATCTATATAATATATAAAACAAATTATAAATGAATTAGAATAATTTCTTCAAAAATTAAATGTATACAAAATAATTAAAAAAACTGCCAATTAAAAAAGACTAATTAAGAAAAATAAAAAAAATAATCACAGAGAAGAGGTATTAATTGAAAAATAAAATAATAAATTTTTTTAAAAAAAAAATATCAATAAAAAATTAGTAAAGAAAAAAAATTAGACACTGTTGAGCCTGACAAGTGTGTCTGGCCAATTTAGAAAGGGCCCGTGCGCATTCCTTTATTTTTTAAAAAACTAACAGGGTTGTCAGCCCTAATTTTTGTTGAAAACAAATGACTACCTTACCCTTACAAGAAACTCATTTAACTTGATATTAGGGGTAATATGGGTTTTTCCTAAGTCATTGTTAGAGTGATAGGGCAGATCGGTTTTTTAAGCATAGTGTAATAACTAAATTATTCTTAAAAGTAAAAACTTTTAAACTAGAATCTAAGGGTTTTTCCTATATTTTCACTTTTTAAAGCATACAAAAATAACTAAATTATCTTTAAAAGCAAAAATTTATGCGTTGGCATCTACGGTTTTTTTTCATGTTTTCATCTTGTTTTTTTAGTTATTATCAAGTTAACTAATGAAAATTTGATATTTTAATAAATATAAAATATTATTTAAAAACCAAGAGTGGTTGGCATGTGGGACATGCCCATGTCCTTAGGACGGTTCCTGAGGAGGCGTTTGGTGGTAAAACAGTGGCGCTTTTAGAGCAACGTTCAAATCCTCTCGACTCCCCACCATCATTGGGAAAAAGGTGTGCCAACAACCCTCCGATTTGAAGCCGACAAACTTTTTTTTTGTTCTTTTCTTTTTTCTCATCGATTTTTGCATTTGATCCTTCAAATTTTCATAGAAACCATTCAATTTATTTTTTTCTTCAGATTTGGTCTTTTTTATTATGTTTTTTTTATTTAAAATAATTTATAAAACTTAATTTTTCTTATTTCATCCTCCAATTTTCTCACATGTTAGATTTGATTTGCATTCTTTTTATTGTTATTAATTGTTTAAGAGTTGAGCTTCTTGATTGAGTCCGAGTCTAGAATTTCACAAGTTATGAATTTGAAAGATTGACTTAGGTTTTATAGATTCGCTCGGGTTTTCTTAATTTTTTTTTTTTTTGCTTTTTTTTAAGATCATGGTTTTTCATTTTTGTCTTTTAGGATTTATTTAATTGGATATTGGACAACTTTATTTTTTTATTTGCTTTTTATAAGATCTTTTATTAATTTTAAAAATGACACGGGTTGTTTAGAGTTTTTTTTTTATTTGTTGTTCTTTGTTAAATTTAGCTTTTTTAAAAGAATTGTTTTTGAATTTAATTCAATTTATTGATTAAATATAAGTATGAGATGTTTAATTCATGATATTTTGTTTTGTTTGTTTTCTAGGTCGTTGCTCTAACAACGCATGTGGTTTTTTTTGATGTCGTCGTGCAACGTTTCATAATGGTGTTGGAACTGTTTTAGTGAGCTTTTTTTGGTGCTAAGGTGGTATCCATGGCAAAGCACTAGTGAGTCTCCTCTAACGAGTTTTTTTTTCTTCTCCTCCCGAATATAATATTGATAACTTATTTTTTATAGTTAACTATTGCCAATTTTTATTTGTTCGCTCTATGTACTATCAATGCCTTATTTTTTGAAATCATATTATTGCATTAACCAAACTTATTGAATGCAGTCTAATTAATGACTCATGTCTCAAATCTTTCTTGTTTATTTGAAAAGGCTACCATCATATGAACATTATTTTTTTATGCTGTGAAAAATATAGGTCAGCTTGCGGCACAGCGCATGCCACTTATCTACTATTATCCTAAATAATATTGATCCCATGTACTATCACCTAGAACATTTGTGAGCTTATATGCAGTTATAAATGGTATTTATAGATCAAAGAATAATAAGAAAATATCTGAAATAAGAGAAATTTTATACTATAAACAAAAATACAAAAACAAAACCCACAAAACTAATTAAACATGGACTAGAAGAACTTAGGTTTAGTAGTAAGGCACCTTTATTTTTTTGTGAGAAGATTTTCTAAAAACTAGCTACTAAAGAGTTTAAAAACCCGACAACAAAAGAGAGGGTATTCTAAAAACTAACTACAATCCAAAAACTAGTAGAAAAGGAGTTTAAAAAACCAACAAGATAGAAAAAGAGAGATTGTACCAAAACTAGAAAAAAAATAGAGTTTAAAAAAAATAATAGAAAATGTAAATGGAAAATTTCAAACACTAATTCATAATGAGTATTAGAGAGAACACACCTTTTATACATTTTTACTATTTTCATCAACTTTAGGGAGCTTAGAATTTAAAACATGATGATGCTCAAGATTTTGGACATCTAGATTTTATTAGGCTTGATATTCATGTTGGTGAAATATAATAAAAAAAACTTGGAATCTGTGTGACTTTGAAGTAAGAAAGAGTTTTTATCTTTAAAGTGATAGTTGCCTTTGCTATCAATATAGTAAAAAAATACATCTAGGATATAATAAGATATAATAAAGCCACTAGAAGTTCAATGCATAGAAAACTAATAACTTCTCTAATAACTTCACAAAAGGATATTTTCATAGAGAATGGAAGAAAAAAATACTTTTAGATGGACTCAAACACAAAAACAATTATTCTTAATTTTCACCTTTTGTCCTCACTTTTAAAATAACTAAAGGTACAATATAAAACATAAATTAATTTTCATGTTTATTTAAACAAGAATCATGTATATCCATTTAATATACATATCTCTCTAACTTAACCTTTCATATGAAATATGTTTCTAAGAATTAATAATTATGACTTTATTTTGGCTTTTTCTTTACTTTCTTGTATTGCAATTTATAGTCAACACTCACAACCAATAAATAACTATTTGATAACTATTTATTTTTATCATTCATTGTTGTGAATGTCTCAATAATTCAATCTTTTTGAAGGGGTGGGAAATAATGTTAATGTCTTTAGAGTCCTATACACATTAAGCTCAAACATCAGAAGTTAATGGCGCAAGAGGGTTCGCCACTTTGATATGTAAGTCAATATTTGGTATACTTTATAGGTAAAATATGTGTATAATATTTAGAAAGAGAAAGAGAGCCATAAATAATACTGAAAGCTCTCTTGATATATGTTAGTATAATTGTAGTTAGAGTTGTATTTAATTAAGGGAAGAGCCTCTTTGATGATGTCTTAAAAAATCCAAGTAACTTGGGAGCAAGACATATGTGTTGGATAATCAGTTAATCTCTTGGTTTTAACAATTTGATTTATTCTTTCTAGTTAAGGTGGGTGGTGTTTGGTACCTGGTAAACCAAGGTGGTTGGAGGCTAGTACCTGTAAAAGATCCTCTTTGGTAGATTTAGGGACTCTCAAATGCTTAGGTAAGAATTTTTTTTTTTAGAGAAAAGACAATCATATTTTAAATAGAGATGCTTTAAAAATATGTATGCAGTAGAGAATAAAGATTGTGAACCTGGAGCTTGAAAGATTCATAGTATATCTATAACCAATAAGTCTTGTCTTTTTATGGGAAGGAGTGACTAAACCGTAATTTTTCCCTAATAATTTTAATGACGAAAAATATCCTTGACATATGTATTAATGAAATAGAAATATGGTAGGACATTGGAAAATTTTATACATTATCTCTTACACAACATTAATGTTGATGGAAATATGATAGGTTCTTAAATGACTTTTATACACTATCTCTTACACAACATCAATGTTAATGAAAATATGATAGGCCCTTAAGGGACTTTTATACACCTAAAGGTGTAGGGAGAGTAATATCCAAAATGTAGTGAGCTTATGAGTCTAGGCTCTTCCCCTAGGTTGAGCCCATGAGGGTTAGGCCTTCCCCTTTGAGGCCATAACATTGGGTTCTTCCCCAAGGCTGAGCCCATTAGAGTTGAGCCCAGGCTGCCTGTTGCATGAGACCAATGATTTTTAGGCCCTTGGGGAGTTTTTCAAGCCTGTTAAATTTGAGTTTATCAGTAGCTCTCAAGTTTTTGTGATATTTTATACACAAAAACTTTGTAAGAACACCTTGTACGACGAGTTTGTTGAATTTTCTTTGTATAAGAAGAGGGGTGGAAACCCCTGGTAATATACCAGAGACTCCATGTGTAGGGGCATACACCATGGTTGAAAAATAATTTATAATCATATAGAGGGGAACTATGGAGGAACTCATACTGATTAAATTTTTCTAATAGGTGGATCATAGAGGAGGATCTCATATTTAGAAAAACTTTTAAGGGGTGGAGGGGATAGACCTATACCAACACCTATACTTGAAAAATTTCTAAAGGGTGGAGAAAAACTTAAGAAGGGTCAACCTATACTTAAAAAATCTTTTAAGAGGCTCAAGAGAACTCGAGGAGGGTGAGCCTTATACTTAGAAAACTTCTAAGTGGCTGGGGGAACCTATGGTGACACCCATTCTTAAAAAGATTTCTATGAAGTGGAGAGGATAGATCCACATTTATACTTGAAAAAATTTCTAAGAGGCGGAGAGGATGAATCTATGTCAACACTCATACTTAGAAAAAATTCTCAGGGGCAAAGAAAAACCCAAAAAGGGTTAACCTATACTTAGAAAGTTTTTTAAAGGGTAGAGGGGAACCCAAGAAGGGTGAGCCTTATATTTAGAAAAATTCTGAGTGGCTGAATGGAACTCATGACGATGCTCATACTTAGAAAACTTTCTAAGAGGTGGAGGGGAGTAAGGGGTGGAGGGGATGAGATCATGTTTATGCCCATACTTAGAAAATTTTCTAAGAGGTAGAGGGAGACCCAAGAAAAATGAGCTTATACTTAGAGAATATTCTAAGAGATTAAGGGGTATAATGCAGTTTATCTTAGATAAGGTGTACTTGGGATAATACGTCCTCCCTATACACAATGAGTCTTTTTATCCAGACTCTAAGACCAGTTAGGGTTCCTAGTGACCAAAATACTAGGTGGCGATTCCAGACTCTTTTTTTACTGATAAGAAACAAGAATTTCTTATTTTTCCCCATCACCGGAGAGATCATGCTTCAGGAGGATGATCTTCATGACACCGCATACGTACAACAATATGAATTTTTATTTTAATCCCTATAATTCTATGTATTTCAAGTACTTTCCCTCAAAAATCTTGATCCTTATTAAAATGATACTGAGATATTTAGCCTTACACATTATATAGGTTTTTCTAATGTCTATTGAAAATTTTGTGAGAAAATATGTGTGTGTGTGCGCAAGCGCGTGCGCAAGCGCGCGTGTGAGAGAGAGAGATTCAATAAAGTGCTGTAACTTTACTATTTTGTACATATAATTCATCACGCACGCGTGCATGTGTGTGTGTGTGTGAGAGAGAGAGAGATAGAGAGAGAGAGAGATTCAATAAAGTGTTGTAACTTCACTATTTTGTACATATAATTCATCACGCTTGTTGATGAAATTTATTGAATGGTAAGTATGAGACTACCATCATGATGTAAAAAACATTATCTCATTTCTCACATGTATTATAGTTGAAGAAACTAGAATTGTCATGATATTTACTAAGCATTGCAAACACACTGATATCCTTTTTAGAAATTAGCATAACCAAGACAAACACATTGAAATGCTTGAGGATCAAGTTTATACTCATAGAAAGAGTGATTATGGACATAACACATAATAAAAAAAAAACATTCATGATAAATATTGAGAATAGAAGTAATAGAATAGAACCTTAATAACACATTAAAAGGGTTTGATAATCAATAATATGGGCAAACAACCTATTAATAAGGAAGAAGACAATCATGAAATTATCAGTCCGAAAACGTTTAGGAACATTCATAGCAAACCTATGCCCAAGCTACCTTTATGAGATGCTAGTTCTTACATTTTTTAATGGTTTGTAGCCACAAATTAACTAGTGAAAAAAAAAGTCATAAGCTTTGAATAAATCATCAGGATACTGATTCACAAACTCATAATCATTGTTAGAATAAAACATTTGAATTTGAGTATGAAATTATATGACAATCATTTTGTAAATTTGAAAAATAACATGATATTGTAATTGTTTATTCT
>Ga0325402_1001130_pt1 | contig 21160 bp, 17 predicted proteins | sample PopdelMetagenome_22_FD_207212 | JGI IMG/M metagenome (GOLD analysis project Ga0325402, IMG submission 207212) | Populus deltoides microbial communities from Bellville, Georgia, United States - Xylem-PdKOR-R3 | ecosystem: Host-associated > Plants > Phyllosphere > Stem > Wood/Secondary xylem...
ATCAAGCTCCTCTGTTGCAAGCAATCATGAGGAGAGGCTAAGCTCCAATGGCAAACTACCAGATTTCCACCAAGAGCTAAATAGCAACACAGTAGAAGCTAACCAACAGAACACCCTGCAAGAGAAGGCTGGGCAAAGCAGCTTGAACCCACATTAACAACCTGCAGATTCAACACAAGGATGACTTCCACTGATAAAACACTCCCGCAGACACTTGCATGATCAGCGAGTGCAGGCAACTAACACTACTGCCAGCCAACGTCAAAAAAGATGAAGCATAGCACACCAAGCTGCATATAGCAGCAACACACTGCAGGATGAAGAAACATCCCAGCAGGAAGAAACCCACAGAGCACACAACTGAGAACCAGTAAACAATCAACATAGACAGCAAACGCAAGCTAACCGTAACTAAGACGATTGGTCTGTGAGACAGAAAGCAGCCACAACAAACAACAATACTAAATCTGACGCCACGCGCGCCAAGCAGCATCATCAGAAAGCCAAAATCATGAGGTTAAAGCCTCATGTTGATTCTAAGGGTACAAAACCCTGTGAAATGCTAGCAGATAGGAACATCATAGAGTGGGAGGGGTAGGAGACATCCTACCACCGCCACATGCTCGGGCAGAGAAAGCCATAGTTTCAAACCAAAAACCAGTGCAAAGACGGCTTCGCCATATCCCTAGGAGAAGATCTGAGGGAGTACTTGAACTAGGAGAGCTTCTAGTATCACTAGCATCAGCACGCTGGAAAGTAACACCAGAAGATCTACAGATCCAATCAGTGCAAAAGCTGGGCGGTTTCATGACTGAGCAAGATTTGGCCATCCTGTCTTCAGATAGGCTAGTGACCCTGATTCTGCAAGAAGAAACCAGAGCCAAACTAGAGAATACACCCTCAAAGAGAGGAAGAAGCATTTCACCTTCAAGAAGGACGACACCTGACCCATCGGGACCATCATCCACTAGAGAACACGTCTTAGGGGAAGACCAAATCTCAGCCCCAGATCCGTTCTTAGGGGTTGAGAAAGAACGAAGATTGAAAGAAATGGGAAGAGTGGATGCTTGGTAGGCTGGAGGCAATACCAAGTTCGTACTCGATCTAATTAGGTTAAACTGGAACCCCTCTTGAATTAGCGTAATACAAGAGAGTGTTGGCTCAAAATTCTGCGTATTAATGGCCACATAGCGAGCCAATAATTAATAGTGAAGAAAGATAAGCAAAATGGTGCAGGAGTTGCAAAACGTCATAGCGAGGAGCAGATCTTCAAGAAAGAGAGCATCTCTCTCTAGTTTCTCTTAAACTACAACCCCTCTTTCTTAAATTTATTGTCAAAGACTAGTTTCTTGCTGGAGAAGTAAATAACTTTTTGTAAGAGTTCTCAGAGATGGTTCCAACTGATGAGGCTATATAAATCACAGGGAATACTATTATGGAAGAAATTATTTCTTAAGACCCTCGTAGATCATTCACAGTGTGTTCTATGATCTTCATTTTTAGACAGTATCAACCTCCTCCTTAATGGATATCTTCAGGGGTTGTAAATCTTCTCTTAAATGGATACCTGCACAAAGTCTCTTAGAGACCTCTAAGGGGGTGTTGTTGGGGGACCCTTTGATGATCAAGTCAATACGAGGTATTTTGTATGATAGAAAGACATTAATAAATATATTAATGAGCTTTTAAGAAGATAGATAAGAAGAAGTAGAAGAAGATGTAGATATAAGGGAAGAAGAGAAGGAATGTGTTTATGACTAAGAGCATAAGGTTTCAAACCTTTTTTCTGTGTCCTCAAACGTCCTTTTATATTACCTCTCTTGACTTGCTTCATACTATATGTGAGGGGTAGAGATGTAATCTTGTAATGGTAAAATAATATTATTCTATTGTTCGTGCCATCACATCTCATTAATATAAGAATAGGCTGCTTGCTCGTAATTAATGGGATGTGATGGGTATCATAATCACTAGCCCAAGCCCAAAGTAGGGGAGGTTTAGAGTGGGGTTACTTTTTAGTTATACACTTAACCCAATTGTATTTAGGTCCAGCAACACACTGAACCTAAAAGCAGTAACGCTGAAACTAGGTGTATTTTGGTTCAGCTTGTACGCTGAACCCAAGTGTGGTTGGGTTCAGTTGTAGGTTGAACTCAAAAGGAATTGGGTTCAGCAGTATGCTGAACCTAGGTGTATTTGGGTTCAACTTGGACGCTGAACCCAAGTGTGGTTAGGTTCAGCTTAGGTTCAGCTGTAAGCTGAACCCATTAGGAGCATGGATGCGTCATGGCCCAACTTAGAGTTAGGTGAGGACACGTCATAGCTCAACTTAGAGTTGGGCGTGGACACGTCATGGCCCAACTTAGATTAGGCGCGAGCGTACTCTGGCCCAATACAAGATTGGACGTGGAGAAAACATAACCCTATTTTGGGTTATGACTTTCATGTGATGGCCTTAAACTGTGGGAGGTTTTTAGAAACCACGACCCATCATAACTGATTTGTTAATGGATCGATTTAAATTTTTAACAATAGGTTCCAAACACATAACTCTTTATTATGTATAGTTGAATTTAATATTAGAGGTGTCTAAGTTGGTTTGTTCTTCACAAAAGTGTAGTTGTCAGTTTTGTGTGATCCTTCAGAATATTTTTTTTTTAATATTGATGTATTGTAAGAATATGTTGTTCTTGATTATTTGTATTGTAGATCTTAGTTTTAACTATAAAAAAACACTTATGTACTCATTATTATTATTATTATTGATAGTGGAATTAGATCGACTACGGTCCCGTAGTTTTTCCCCACATCGAGATTTTTCACATAAAAGTTTTGGTGTTGATTTATTGTTATTGTGAATTTTGTTATATTGGTGCCTTTGGAATAGAGTGGTATCAAAGTTTGAATGTGTAGATTGATTTTCTTGTGCAATTAAAATGAAAAAGAAAGATTTAAGCACTGTCATAACCCAATTCTTAAATCCTATTTTTTCTTTTTAAAAAGTAGAAAAATTTCCAAATATTCTATTTTCAATAAATTTAGTGAGTTTTTTTTATCATTTTATTTATTTAGTTTTGTGTTTCAAATTAAGATAGGAATAATTATAAATAAATAAATATAAAAAACCTAAATTAAAAAGAGAAGAAAAATCATGGAGTTAGGGATAAAATTAGACAAATAATTGAATTTGACAAGCGTAAGACCGAGTGCAAGAAAAACAATCATGAATAATTTTGGGTGTAATTTGGAACTCAATTGAAAAGTATTTAAGGAAAAAATATTTAATTTGGCTTTAACTAAAAGAATTGAACAACCAATGACAAAACTAGAAAAGAAAACCACATTGAAGGGTTCAATTAATTTAATTAGGGGTGAAATTGAAGAGAAAAAGTAAGAATTAGGGTAAAATTGGTCAAAATTGCAAAATTATAAAACCAAGGATTAATTTTTTTAAAAAAGAGTAAAATTAGGGAGTTCAACTTTGAAGAAGAAAAATGGGATTCAGCACAAATATCACAAAAAAAAGGGAACAATTTTAGAAACTAAGAATCAAATAAAAAAGCTACGAAGGTAAAGGCTTGATTAATTCATTTGAAAAAAAAGACAATTTTATTTGAAGGAAAAGGTAACAAATGTGCCTTGTGAAGCTGGAAATTTCATTGCAAAGATATTTTGTAGAAAAGATACAAGCCTTCTATTTTGGCAGTGAGAATAATGTTGCAGTTGTCAAGATGGGTTTCCAATGAGAGAATAATGGTGGCGTTATAAGGAAAACATATAAGAAAAAGTAAGCGTAGTAGACTCTTGATTAATTGGTGATAAAATGTAAGTAGGTTTCTTTGAGATTAGGTCACATATCCCTAAAGTTGAAATTAAATTCTTCTTGCCGTACAAGAATGTAATTCTCTTTTTATTTCAATCATTTTTTTTCATTTAATAAACTCAACTAACTTAAATAAAACAAATAAAAATATATTGAAAATGTTTTTTTAAGAATGTATAAAAAAACTAACTCGAGTCTATCTGAGCTAGCAAATTTGCGACAAAGTCATGATATCGGGATAACCCTGAAAGCAAGCCAATTGAAACTATGAAATTCAATTATTAACAATCCAATGTTGAATGTCAAAATTGAAAAAAAATTAATTAAAAAAAAGGATCCAAGTCAACCCGGGTTAACCCGCTAACCCTGTGACTATAGACACAAGATTAAGATAACAACATAGAAAGGAAATTGAAAAAAAGCTTGAAGAACAATTCCTAATAAATCAAATATTGAAGGATGAAATTGAAAAAAGAAAAAATTGAAAACAAATATAAAAAAGACCAAAGTCACCTCATGTTAGACTTCAAAACCCGTGACCTTGGTCATAAGCCCAAGACTAACCTCATAAAAAGCAAACCCTAAAAATAACAAAGTAAAATTTCAAATCATCAAAATAATAAGGGATGAAATTGAAAAAATACAATAAAAAAGATCTAAAACAAAAGAAATAACAATTAAAAGAATGTGGACTAAATTTGATATAAAAATAATTTGAAATCAAATGTTGAGGGATGGAACTAAAAACAAAATTAAATTAGAAAAAAGATTAAAAATAAACAAATAACAACAACAAAAAAAGGATAAATAACACCATTATATTTTGATAAAAAAGGAAGAAGAAGAGAGAATAAGAAAAAAATCCATCAAACCCAACCACCGCACGAAGATTAAGGTTTCTCTTTTGAAAACGACATGGTGTTGTAAATTTTTTTTTATCTCTCTAGTTTCTAGCTTTGAGGAATAAGACAAAAAAAGATGAAATGATGGTCATATATACGATATCAGAACAATGTCACTTGACACTGTTGAATTTCAAAATGGTGCCTCAAAATTAATTCTTTTTCAATGTTAATACCCCTTTTCAAAATTTTGAACGACCCCTTAATTGGACCAAACAACTAAAACATTGCAATTGTGTCATTAGCCAGACTCAAGACAAGCCTTCAATATCTCAGCTTTTCTTAAAACGGTCCCTGAATTTCAAAATCCTTTTAATTGAAGTCAAAATCATCTATAAGAACAAAAAATTATTCAATTAAGCCCTTGATTGAACTAACAAAACCTTCCTAATTATACCAAATTGACAATTTTGGTCATTAGTCTTTTATTTCCTTCAATTACAACAGATTTTAATTCAAATAAAACCTTCAAAAATTCATTTTGTCCAATTAAAACCTGAAAAAGTTTCGTCCAATCAACTTCTAAAATATATTCTTGGATTTTCTTGTTTTATGATATTTTTTGGAAGAATTTTGGTACTTTTTAAAAACAAATTAGAGATAACAATTGAGTTATAACCATGATGATTTCATAAGATATTAGGAGACAAATTGATAATGAATCTAACTAGGGCAACAAGCTTAGGTTTTTGTCATAAACTAACAACATGTCACAATTGTCAATTGAGTCTAGTTCTTGGAACAATGATTATGCTAGACATATCCAACTTGTGTCCATCCATCAAAAGATTATTGAGGTACTTCGATGGCAAGAAAAAATGAGAAGGCAAAAAAGGCCATATTTGTTCTCATTTGCTAGTGTACCTAATCTTCAAGATTTTATTTGAGGCAAGATCATTGAGGAATGCGAAGCTTCAAAGAATTTGTGCAAGTGTTAATGGTGCTATTACTTGTGATAAACCAGATAAGGTGATGAGATTGTTTCAAAATTCAGTCTATTGCTTACAACCCACGGGGGATTCATACACCAGGTGATTGATATTTGATTCCATTTTGGCAGGGTGCATTCTAGTTCTTTTTCCAACCGAGCACAACTTATGCACAATATAAATGGCATTTTCCATAGAAATATATCAAATGTTCCGTGTATATGCCAGTGAAAGTTGTTAAAGATTGGAAAGCTTGCTCTGAATTCTGGAGGAAAGAGTAATATCTAGGAGGGAGGAGGTCATAAGTCCCATTCCAAGGATAATATGTGTAGATCTTAGATCCAAATTGAAGACCTTTGAAGATGCAATTTGATGAAGTCATGAGTATGTCCTAAATCCCTTGTTGGTGTATGGGGCTCTCTAATGCTTTTATAAATTGAAGGAGTTAAGTGTGCATAGTCCAACTCTCCAACCTAGAACTTTTTAGCTGGTGACTAGGTGTATAAAGACACCCACTCCTTGAATTGACCTCATGGAAAATAAAAATATTTTCCTAGAAAGGTAATATTATCATTACAATCAATCGACGCAGGAAGATTGATAAAGGATCAATATGACGCCGCGAATAACTACTATACATATAGTTGACCAGCCATATAGAAACCAAAAAACCAATATTTAACAATTTTTAATGATTTAGTCAAAAAACCATTAGAAATAATTAAAGAGGAAGAGTGGAATGATATGAGTGAAGAAAAATAGAAGACAAAACTCCAGAGAATTTTGCAGGGAGAAGTTAAATGGAAAGCTTTGTGGATGAGAACAACAGATTGTCTGATGGGTTTTGGGCAAGGACAATAGGAGCATTTAATTGTGATAACTAGATATGTTAGTTACACGCCCCTTTTAGTTGCTAGACAGCTCGGGGGCATACATCATGTGTCTAGGATGACCAAACTATCTTGATTCTCTAGGTTATTTAAAGACCATTCCGCTTTAAAAGTTATCATGGAAAACATCAAACAAGACTGGAAGCTGCTGGTATTGATAAAAAGGAATCAGAGGTTTGAGGAATCCAATCACTACTGAAAAGTACCCGAAGTGAAGAAATCTATCATTTATAACTGTCCCCATGAATCTTGAGTTTGAATCTGGGACTTTGCAAGCCATTGAACTAGATAAGACAAAAAAGATTAACAACGAGAAAGAACTAAGAGAACAACTAGAAAAGCTCCAGGTAGAATTGAGCACCAGTAAAACTCTCAGGATCTCCCTCGAGGAGCAACTCCTTACTAAAGAGAAATTAAGGAAGTTTGTGGAGTAATAATTAATGGAGAAAGACAAGAAAGTTGTGTTTTTAGAGAAGCAATTGAAGGAGGAAAAAGTGGCCAGAAACCAATTTGAGAAGGAGCAAGGAGAATTAGGAGCATGCTGGATGCAAACCAAAATTATATTTGAGACATTGAAAGCATATTTCAATGATTGCAAAGAAAGGACCGATATATCTTCAAGAGTCCAAGCGGAGTTAGAAAGCCGGATTGAGCAATATGAGTAGTTATACAAGGAACATGTAATGCTTGAGAGTGAGCTGGCTGAAGCAAAAGTCCAAGGGAAAGCTGTTAGGAATTCCCGAACTGATAAGATTAACATGTTAAAGAGAGAGCTCGACACCGAAAAAATCAAGGTAGAACATTTAAAAAATCAATACTTTCATAAATTGTTAGTTTGTAATGAAATTTACATGTTTTGTAAAATTGTTATCACAAGAAAATGTGTTGATTAGGCAAGATATACACACACACACACACACACAGACACACACACAAAACAGGCGTAGCCCGTAGAAAATAGTGATTGTGGTTTGGGCTATAGAGTTTGTTGTGTTTGACTGCTTTAAGTTTAATCCTTGTCGATGCATGAGTCTACTTGCTGCTACTTTGATTGTTGGAACTTTATGTATCTTGGGTTCCTTTTAGTAGATTTTAGCTATTGATCTTTTGTGTCATTTATTCTACCATAAGATTGTGAGAGCTGGGTTATGAATCTAGTGTGGTTCTAGGGCTCATTTTATTTTTTATTTGTGAAATATAATGCTAGAAATGAGTGATGAGTTTCACTACGCATAATTTAGCCTTAAACTTAAGGTTTTGTCTATAAACTGGTAAGTCTAAGGGAATTCACTGTGATCATTGTCAAGCTTTAGCTAAGAATATTATGGAAAAACCAACTTTTTTGCCATCATGAATGAAGACTGTGAAATGTTATGAGACACATTTCTTTTATTGCATCAACTCTCTTTAGTTGTTTTTGTTGCACTCTTTTTTTTTTGGTTGGGTGTCTCTCTTGGACTTCTGGGATCCTTGCATTCCTTGAGTTAAATTTGTGCATCTTTGACTTCACCTTTTCATATAAAGTTCCTGGTATTGGAAAATCTACATCTTTCTTGAGCTTCTTGTTTTGCTGCATCGGGGTGCAACTAGTGTACATTTCCATGATTTAAATGCTGAAGTCCTTCGATGCCTCACCATTCCCAATGTAAATGCCAATCTGTTAGTAAGATCTTACCGTTCTGCAATAAAAGAGGTAAGTGGTGGTATTGAAGGAGAACTACATTTCTTTGCTAGTGATTAGAGCCAAATCCATCTATGTCTTCCTCACGTGCATGAAAAGGAAATGGACCTAAGTTGCAGCTTAGGGCACAGATCATGCTCTTACTAGATAGCCTTTTGTTCTTAATCGAGAACTATACTATAAGTCTGTTTGTTGAAGTTGCAGATGGCTCATCTAATGTTCGAGAAGTGTGGAAGCTCTCGGTTCAGCAGATCAAGGTCTCCAATTAAATTGAATCAGATCCTCTCTATCTTTAAAGCTAGACGTGGCCACAATATACTATAAGTCTGTTTGTGCACTCTTTTTTCTCCTTGGGTGTCTGTCATGCACTTTCTAGGATCCTTGCATTCTTTGAGTTAAATTTGTGCATCTTTGACTTCACTTTTTCATGTGAAGTTCTTGGTATTGGAAAATCTACATCTTTCTTGAGCTTCTTGTTTTGCTGCATCGGGGTGCAAGTGGTGTATATTTCCATGATTTCAATATTGAAGTCCTCGGTTCAGCAGATCAAGGTCTCCAATTAAGTTGAATCAGATCCTCTTAATCTCTAAATCTAGATGTTGCCACAATATGCTCTTGCGCGTGAGATCAAATCCATTAAGCGATGTACAATATGCTAAGAACATGGTTGAAGATTTTTATTGATTAGAATAGACTTCTCTCATCTCATTTTCTCTCCGCACTGCATAAACTTTGTTTTATTTTATTTTTTTCAGAAATTGCATTAATCAACAAACACTCTTTGTTTATTTCCTAATCCTTGGCTAGGAAATTAATCAGAAGCTTCCACTTCTGTCCGTTGAGGCCATGATGAAGGTGACTCGTTCTAAAACCAGTACTCTTAAGACCAAAAGGTTGCAGGATTTTAAGGCTTGTGGTGTGCATCTCCTTTTTCTTGACTGCTATAGATAGCAATGTGTCAAAACTCTCTTGGTGCGTAAAAGAGAGGTTAGAAATGCCCTATAGATAGCAATGTTATTTTACCATGCTTCTCCATAATATCAGGTTTAAAATTATGTGGTAGAAAGGAAATAGCTAAAAAAGTGCATATAATCTGGGAAACAAGGAGACAACCACACATTAATTCAAGTTGCCGCAAAAAAAAAAAAAAAAAAACTATAAATGGCAAACACTGCATGCATGCTATATATTTATAAAAGCCATAAGTTGCGTATTATTGTCACCAAATCAATATTAAAAAAGAAGCGACACTTATATTGATTGTTGGTGTTTAATGGCATCGTCTAATGCATTGCTGGCTCTGGGGGTTTTCATGCTATTGATGACCACATTTATAGCCGGAGATGTGGTCGATACCATTAGAAACAAGCCACCATACCTAAGTTATAAAGGTCTTGGATGTGACCCAAAGAAGAATCCCCGGTGCCTCAACCCACCCCTTTCAAGAAGAGGTTGCAAAGCTGAACATCGATGTAGGGAAGGTTAGTGAGGGGAGTTAGTGAATATTCTACACCTTTGGAAGTAGGCCAACATCGTTGAATAAGTTTATTCTTATGGTAGCAATACGATCATCAATGGATGATTTCTTTTGCTCAAGATGATTATTTCTTCTCCTTTCAATTTCATTTCATGAATCTTTTCACATTATAAATTATGTTCTAATAAATATTACATTAACAGATAATCTAAAATAAAAAAACTATGTGCATGTCTACTGTGAAAAGACAATTTCACCATTCTCTACACAAACCAAATAACTTGCGATTCGGATCATATGATCTTTTTCACATGGACACATTGATCTTTTCCAAATTCATTAATACTTAAACAATTAAATTACTGCATTTTAGGGGGAAAACAAACTTGCATCCAAGGGCTTTATGTACATTTTGTTTTGTAATGAACAATGATATTAATTAACTGCCCTCGTAATAAAAAAAATTAAACTTTCTTGTTGGAGCTTTTTTGTCTTTGACTGTTGGTTTTTTAGTTATACTCATGTAGACTACGAGGCAATTTAGGCTTTTAGTCACACACAAACACACACACACAAACACAGATATATATAAAGTAGTGGGTGCGAGCCATACACACCCTAGCGAGTGGACGTCTCACATGCTCTTCACTTACGGTTGCTAAACACCGCATTTTGTGACTGCGTTCGAAGCACATTGATGTCCTCTTTCTAGTGGTGCAGCCTATGTGTGGGACATAGTGGTGGTTGGTTTCTGGTGGGTTTTTTTTTTTCTATTCCTCCATCTTTTCTCTCTCTTCTCCTTGTCAAGGTATGGTGGTGTCCTATCATTTATTTTTTGTATCCAATTTGGTTCTCATTTTTTTGATTACTATTTGTTTTGTGTTTTTATCTTCTTTAATTTTTATCTCTTAATTCAATTTCCTTCCTAATCATTTGGTTTAATTTGTTTTTTATATCAAATTTGGTCATTCGTTTGAATTATTCCCTTTTACTAATTGAATTTTATTTTCAATTTCATCCCTAGCATTTCATTTCAATTAATTTTTATTTTGAATTTGATCCCCATTTTTTTTATTTTAATTTTTTATTGCATTTCTTTTTCAATTTCATTCTCAACATTTTTTTTATCGAGTATTTTGCTTCGTTTTTCTTTTTAGTTTTGCCTTTTATAGGATTAGTCCTGACCTCATGATAGGGTCACAAGTTTCAAAGGTTGACACGAGCTGGATTTGGTGTTTTTTTAGGTCCTATACAATTGATTTAATTTCAATTTGATCTTCCAATATTTGATTTTTTTTGGAATTGGTCTTTATATTTTTTTTCTCTAACTTTTCTTTCCTTGTAGTTATCACTGCTTATGGTAATGAGGGTTAGTGGGTTTACCGAGTTGACTTCAATATTTTTTTATTATTATTTTAACCACTCTATTTTTTTATTGAGAATTTTGTTTCATTTTTTTTGGATTTGCTTTCTATGTGGCTAATCCAAGCCTTATGACCACGATTATGTGTTTTGAAGGTTAAACATGTTAATTTTGGTCTGTTTTAAGTCATTTTTGAAAATCGATTTTTTTTTTATATTTCATCATTCAATATTTAATTTTTTGTGAATTGATCTATATGTTCCTTCATTTTAATTAATCAAAGTTCATACTTTTACTTGACTGTTTTCATCAAATTGCATCAATACCCCTAACTCATGGTTTACATCAATTATGGCTTCATTTATTTATTCTGATAATTATAGCTCATGCTTTACATTAACCACATTTGTTGAATCATTTCATTATCTTCAATATATATTTTATATGAGCCCTATACAATACTTATAGTTAATGCTTTGACTCGAATATGGATTTATTAATCTCATTCAATACATTTAACTCTTAATTTTTGTTAAGGGTTCGTTAACCCTTTTCAATACATGTAACTTATATTTAACTGCGATTATCGGTTTATCAACCTTGTTCAGCACACGTGAATCATATTTAACTTAAGTTGTGGGTTTATTTTCCCATTTAATACATTTAACCCATACCTTATTTTGATTATGGCTTCATTACATCTTTCAATAATCATGGCTTATATTTAAGGGTGACCTTATTCATTTAATCAATTTAATACTCTTAATTGTGGCCTTAAGTTAATTATAGATTTAATTGACCCATCTCTTAATCATGACCTATGCTTTAAGAATTTCTGAATTCATCAATCCATTTCAACAATAATTGGGGCCCAGGACATACTCACGACTTCATCAAAATGCATCGTACGAGGTATTTCAACAATCTTTGACATTAATACCTTCATTAATGCCTTTGTATCATACAAAATACCTCGTACTAATTTGATCATTGAAGGGTCCCCCAACAACACCCTCTTAGAGGTCTCTAAGGGACTTTGTGCTAGTATTCATTCAAGAGAAGATTTATAAGTCTTTTGTTTTGGCAGTGAGAATAACGTTGTAGTTGTCAAGATGGGTTTCCAATGAGAGAATAACGGTGGCCTGATATAGAAAATATATAAGAAAATGTAAGGATAGTAGACTCTTTGATTAATTGGTGATAAAATACAAGTAGGTTTCTTTAAGATTGGGCCACATATCCCCAAAGTCAAAATTAAATTCTTCTTGCCGTACAAGTATGTAATTCTCTTTTAATTTCAATCATTTTTTTTTCATTTAGTAAACTCAACTAAGTTAAATAATACAAATAAAAATTTACTGAAAATGTTTTTTTAACAATGTATAAAAAAACTAACTCGAGTCTATTTGAGCTAACAAATTTGCGATCAAGTCGTGATATCGGGATAACCCTGAAAGCAAATCAAATAAAACTATGAAATTCAATTATTAACAACCCAATGTTGGAAGTCAAAATTGAAGTCAAAATTAAAAAACAAATTCAAGTCAACCCGGGTTAACCCCTTAACCCTGCGACTATGTACACATGATTAAGATAACCACATAGAAAGGAAATTGAAAAAAAGCACGAAAACCAATTCCCAATAAATCAAATGTTGAAGGATGAAATTGAAAAAAATAATTTGAAAAAAAACCTAAAAAAGACCAAAGTCGCTTCATGTTAGACTTCAAAACTCGTGACCTTGGTCATGAGCCCAAGACTAACCCCATATAAAGCAAACCCTAAAAAAAACAAAGTAAAATTTCAAATCATAAAAATAATAAGGGATGAAATTGAAAAACATACAATAAAAAAAGATATAAAACAAAAGAAATAACAATTAAAAGAATGTGGACTAAATTTGATATAAAAATAATTTGAAATCAAATGTTGTGGGATGAAATTAAAAACAAAATTCAATTAGTAAAAAGATTAAAAATAAACAAATAACAACAACAACAACAAAAAAAGGATAAATAACACCATTATATTTTGATAAAAAAAAAGGAAGAAGAAGAGAGAATAAGAAAAAAATCCATCAAACCCAACCACTGCACAAAGATTAGGGTTTCTCTTTTGAAAACGACATGGTGCTTGTATTTTATTTTTTTATCTCTCTAGTTTCTAGCTTTGAGGAATAAGACAAAGAAAGATGGAATGATGGTCATATACATGACATTAGAACAATGTCGCTTGACGATGTTGAATTTCAAAATGGTCCCTGAAAATTAGTTCCTTTTCAATGTTAATATCCCTTTAATTTTTAATTTTTTGAACGAGCCCTTAATTAGGACCAAAAAATTAAAACATTCCAATTGAGTCATTAGCTAGACTCAAGACAAGCCTTCAATATCTCAGTTTTTCTTAAAACAGTTCCTGAATTTCAAAATCCTTTTAATTGAAGTCAAAATCATCTATAAGAACAAAAACTTATTCAATTAAGCACTTAATTGAACTAATAAAACCTCCCTAATTAGGCTAAATTGACAATTTTGGTCCTTAGTCTTTTATTTCCTTCAATTAAAACAGATTTTAATTCAAATAAACCCTCGAAAAATTCATTTTGTCAATTAAAACCTGAAAAAGTTTCGTCCAATCAACTTCTAAAATATATTCTTTAATTTTCTTGTTTTATGATGTTTCTTGGAAGAATTTTGATATTTTTTAAAAACAAATTAGAGGTAACAATTGAGTTATAACCAGGATGATTTCGTAGAATATTATTAGACAAACTGATAATGAATATAACTAGGGCAGCAAGCTTAGGTTTCTGTCATAACCTAACAACATGTCACAATTGTCAATTGAGTCTAGTTCCTGGAACAATGATTATGCTACACATATCCAACTTGTGTCCATCCATCAAAATATTATTGAGGTACTTCGATGGCAAGACAAAGTGAGAAGGAAAAAAAGGCCATATTTGTTCTCATTTGCTAATGTACCAAGGCCTAATCTTCAAGAATTTATCTAAGGCAAGATCATTAAGGAATGCTGTAACATCCCCTAGTTGGAGATAAAACCAACACTCTTATGTCAACCGAAAACAGAGAGATATTTTTTTTTTCTTATATATATATATATATATTCATGGTTTTCATATTAAAATTTACCGAAATTTTGACGGAGCCCCCTATACCAGGAGGTCCCAAGTTATTGACATACGACCCGTTTACACTTTTAATATATCGCATCTCCAACTCAATTCAGCCCAATCATCCTGGGTGTCAATCCCATAAACATCACCATCCATATCAACCACAATGTTGATGATATACATTGTACAACAATTATAATTATGGATGGTTAAAGATATAAACATGCTTAATGGAACATAGTTATATAAACTACCGAATTAAATTCATCTATTTAAGTTTAAACATCAATTATACAAATTAAGTTAAATAAAAGTTGTAATATTACCAAACACAAGGGTATACTCCCTAGAACCTAAATTACAAAAAAAAGAAGAACCTAAGCTAGAATCTACTCCTGACGTGCATGCGATGGTCCTGAAAATAAAATACATATTATTGAAATATGAATATCACAATAATATAGCAATACAAATATCCGGCAATTTAAAAAGGCAACATACATTCATATTTTATTCACTTCTCCCTTTTGGTTCTTATTAGAGACTTTTTCTCCTTCAACTACAAAAAACTGTTTCCTCTTGTATTATCAACCTCCATTCATGATCTCATAAAACCACCCATGATTATTTCTGCTTAACACATTACCGATACCAATTTCTCTGTTATCATCATCTTCCTGTAGGAGTCGATGCAAGGTGATCCCCTTACCCGGGGTCCTAACATACACTAAATGTATACTAGCCAATACATGGTGATCCCCTTACCCGGGATTCTAACATACACTAAATGTATGCTAGCCAATACATGGTTGTCATAACCCAATTCTCGGTTCTTCCTCAAAATTCACTTTTTTTCAAAATAAAAAATAAAATAAAGGTTAGCAACATGGAGAAAGCAGGCCGGAAAATCAAGCTGTAATTTTTGGACAAGATTCAAGGATAATTGTACCCCATTATGTCCAATGATTATTGGACGAATTTGCATAAAAATTAAGTCTGATAACATAATTAAATTTTTAATAGGCCAATTTGATTTAATCATGGGCCAAATTAAATTTTAATTATGTTTAAGAATTAATTTGGGTCCAATTAAAGGATTTAATTAAGTGCAAGCACTTAATTATACTTAAAATGGGTCAAATTAATTTTATTTGGGGCTTAATTGGTGAAAAATTAAGTTTGGGAGCCTAATTTGGGCTTAATTGAGAAGATTGGAATTTTAAGAGACCAAATTTAATTTTTACCAAGTTAATTGATTGAAATTAGGGGCCAAATTGCAAGAAAATTGAAGTTTTGAGGTCAATTAGGGGTTAAATTGAAGAAATTGACAACTAAGGACCAATCTGCAAAAGGTGCCAGACTTTAGAGGCTTAATTGACAAAAACCGGGGGTGAAATTGAAGAAATTGAAAGTTTAATGGTCAATTAGGGGTTCAATTGAAAAAATCCAAGACCAAGGATCATATTGTAAAAGGCGCGTAACTTTGGGGTTCCAATTGAAGTTCATCAGGGGCTTAATTGCATTAAATCCAAAGTTTAGGGTCAATTAGGGGTTCAATTGCAAGAAATTGAAAGCTGGAGGACTAATTTAAGAATTTGTTAAAATCCCTAATTTAGGCCAAAACAGCGCCGTTTTCCTTAAAAAAAAAAAAGGAGGACTAGACGACGCGTCGTTTGGTCACTATTCATTATCTTTTTTATTTTTCTGGAAAAACTGGTCCAGTCACTTCTTTTGCAGGTGCATTTAATGCACTTAATGTCCACCAACTTTCACCAAACTTGCACGAAAATGATCCTCTGCAGTTCCTCTACAGTTCCATATCAATAGTTCAGTCTGAATGATAATTAATCAGTGCCGACGCCGGCCTAAACATGCCAACTCAGGCAACTTTTCTACAGATTTGATAGTTCACTATGCCTACTTTGAGCCAACGGTTGGGATCCTTCCCAACCGAATCAAGGGTTGAAAAGTTTTCCCCTGTGTAGACAAGATTTCCCTCTCCCACTGTCTATAAATGGAGGTGGAGTTCATGGCGTGAGGGAGGAGAAAATCGGGTCCAAAGTGAGCAAAAAAACCAGCTTTTTTTCCGGTTTCTGCACATTTCTTTTCTCTCTCTCTCCACCACGTCTTCAGCCGTTGAAGACCCCACAGAAACCTTTCTCCTCCACCAATAGACGACTGCTAAGCCTCCCCACGAACCCAAATCCTCACCAGCGATAGGGGCAGCCACCGCGAGGTCTTCCCTCTCCCTCTGCAGATTTTCTTCTTCTTTCTTCCTCCGCCACAAGCAGCCAACACCGCCACCATTTCTTCCACCAGCACCTCCGCCAGCTCCACTCCAGGCCAATGACAGCAGCTCCTTCTCCTCCGCAAGGTCCCACTTCACTCCGCCCATCTATAGCTTCTGCAACCGTTTGGTTGCATGTAGAATGTGAACAGTAACTGTATGTATGGGCCGGACCTGATTCGGCCCAGCCCATATGTATGGGCCGGGTCCGGCCCACCCCAAAGAGAAGTATCTTCTGGGCCGAGGTCGGCCCAACCATTTTGGGCCACTGTTGGCCCGCCTTTTCCTTGGGTTGCGCCTAGCCCATTTATCTAGGCCGGCCCGACCCACATGTTTTAATAATATATAATATTATATTATATATTTCTTTTTTTAAAAAAATCAAAAAATTCCAATTTTTTTTTTCAAAAATCCTTTGAAAAAATTGTGATTTTCTCAAATATTTTTCTACCAATTTTGCATAATATTGGGTTGTATATTTACACTGTAAAATACAAATCCGATATTAAAATACCTGGTTTTCTCTGAAATATTTGAAAAAAAAAACAAAAATTCAAAACATTTTTTTAAAAAAATATTTTGTTGCATAAGGCTAAATTCTAAATTTTTTCCAAGCATATTTTTCATTAAAAAAAACAAAAATTGCATCGTTTTCATTTTAAAAAAAAATTCCAAAAATGGATATCATAACCAGTTTATGATCATCCACTAGGGTTTGGCCAAAATATCAAATATATTTTTCCAATCTTTTTTTTAGGATCCGGATGTAGACTTCAATATTTGTGAGGTGTAAAATTATATGATAAATTACACCCTTAAGTATTAAAGATACAAGGTATAAAAATGCGATGCTAAAATTCAGACTTTAGAACTGTTAGGATTTAACTCGATAAGGTAGAGATTCTCTCATGAAGAGAGATCTGCCTTGAGACTTAGAAAAGACCAACGAATAGAAACCCGACTTAGAAAAAACAATCAAACAACAATGCAGCTTACCTTAGGTAGGGTGCACTGGGGGTGATGCGTTTTCCACTTGCACAACCAGTTCCTTACCCAGACTCTCGCAGACCATAGGTTCCTAGTGACCATAATACTAGGTGGCGACTCCTAAACATTAATCATAATTTTATGATTAAATCCAAAAAACCTTCCCAACACACCACACCTCACAACAGGAGGCACGACAAAGAGCCTCCGCCGTCGCCAGACGACGTCGCGCCGGCGCACCCCACGACATATTATCGATGATTATTTCTGCTTAACACATTACCGATATCAATTTCTCTATTATCATCATCTTCTTGTAGGAGTCGATACAAGGTGATCCCCTTACCCGGGATCCTAACATACACTAAATGTATGCTAGCTAATACACGGTGATCCCCTTACCCGGGATCCTAACATACACTAAATGTATGTTAGTTCACGCCCCAAATCACACTTCTCATATTTTCTTTATCAGCTATAATTTCATCACTTGGCAATTCACAGAACAACCGTTCACCTTGAATACACATACATTAAGAATACTATCCAAATATCAGCATCATTACAAACTTTCCTCCTTTCTCCTAATATCCAACATTTAGTAATTCACATCTCACATCAATAACTTATTAAATTATAGAATTAAACTAGAAAGTATAGATGCGGATCACCTACCTGCCATGGAAGCTTTACTCATGCTCCCCTGCTGCTGCTGTTGCACCACGCCTGTGGTCCCTCCTGCAAATCACAGGTTTATCTCATAAATTTTCCTTACTCAAGGATATGTTTTTCTCATTTCTTAGTACTTTATTTTTTTCTCATTTCATTCATTATTATTGTCGTTCTTTGTCCAATCCTATTTATCATTCCTTTCTTTATATTTGGATTGTCACTATCCAACAGTTACTGCCTCGTTTTTGAACTTTTACTGTCTGACCTCTCCTCAGATTTTTAACTATATCTGGAGTTATAGAACTCCGATTCAAATGAAATTTATGTCGTTGGAAAGATAAGACATGAGGCTATAAGTTCAATGTGTAAGGAGAACCCAGTTCTGCCTCTAAGATAGTCAAAATCGTTCATCAACAAACACTTGGACTGTTACTGTCTGTTTTTTTTTTGAACTGTTACTGTCTGACCTCTCCTCAGATTTTTAACTACATCTGGAGTTATAGAACTCTGATTCAAGCAAAATTTATGTCATTGGAAAGATAAGACATGAGGCTACAAGTTCAATGATTTAAGGAGAACCCAGTTCTGCCTCCAAGATAGTCAAAATCGCTCATCAATAAAAACTTGGACTGTTACTGTCCAACATTACTGTCCGTTTTTGAACTGTTACTATCTGACCTCTCCTCAGATTTTTAACTATACCTGGAGTTATAGAACTCCGATTCAAGCAAAATTTGTGTCATTGGAAAGATAAGACATGAGGCTACAAGTTCTATGTTTGAGGAGAACCCAGTTCTGCCTCCAAGATAGTCAAAATCGCTCATCAACAAACACTTGGACTGTTACTGTCCAACCGTTACTGTCCGTTTTTGAACTGTTACTGTTTGACCTCTCCTCAGATTTTTAACTATATTCGGAGTTATAAAACTCTGATTCAAGCGGAATTTATGTCGTTGGAAAGATAAGACATGAGGCTACAACCTCTATGATTTCAAGAGACCTTAGTTCTGCCTCTAAAATAGTCAAAGTCACTCATTAACAAACATATGGACTGTTACTGTCTGTTTTTTTGAACTGTTACTGTCTGACCTGTCCTCAGATTTTTAACTATATCTAGAGTTATAGAACTCCGATTCAAGCAAAATTTATGTCGTTGGAAAGATAAGACATGAGGCTACAACTTATATGTTTGAGGGGAACCTAGTTCTCCTTCTAAAATAGTCAAAATCGCTCATCAAGAAACACTTGGACTGTTACTGTCCAACTGTTACTGTCCGTTTTTTTGAATTGTTACTGTCTGACATCTCCTCAGATGTTTAACTATATCTGGAGTTATAGAACTCCAATTCAAGCAAAATTTATGTCGTTGGAAAGATAAGACATGAGGCTACAAGTTCTATGATATGAGGAGAACCCAGTTCTACCTCTAAGATAGTCAAAATCGCTCATCAACAAACACTTAGATTGTTACTGTCCGTTTTTGAACTATTAGTGTTTGACCTCTCCTCATATTTTTAACTATATCTAGAGTTAGAGAACTCAAATCTATAATTTAACATCTAGGCATCGATTCATAATCGACTTTAAAACAACTCATAAGGCCATGTTTAGAATATTTTACCTGTTACGAATCAAAGTCTCGATCCCTCCTTTTCTTTCTAATGACAGCCGACCCTCCCCTCTTCTCTTCTTGTTAATCCCTTGCCTACCAGTGTTTGTTTTTACCTATAACCCTAAATCTTTGATGAGTTCTTGAAATTTGGTGTTTCTCTCTTGATCTGTAAAATAAATACCAAATCTCCCCCTCTTCTTTCTTCACGATAGTTGCAGATTTGTTTTTGGTAAGAAGAGTAGTATTTATGCTCTATAATTTTTTTTATTTGTATTTAGACCCTATTTTCTTTAAATGTATTCGTTTTGCCCCCACTTCTTTTTAGTTTAGTTTATTTTCTTTAATTTAATCCAGCCTTGATTATCTCGGGATTTATATTCTCCCCTCCTAATAACAAAATTTCATCCTCGAAATTCAAGTTACGTACCTATGTCGGAGAATAAGTGGGGAAACTTCTCCTTTATCTCGAATTCTCTTTCCCATGTTTCTTCTTCTATTTGAGAGCTTCTCCATAATACTCTCACCAAGGGAACTCTCTTATTCCTCAACAACTTCTCATCTCGATCTAAGATCTTGACAGGTTTAGTTTTCATGGTTAAATCCTCTTTAATCTTCGAAGGAACCTGTGGCAATACCCTTGAGGGGTCTATCTTGGCCTTTCGCAACAATGACACTTGTTACACATTGTGAATCTTATCCAAATATACAGGCAATTCTAATTGATAAGCAACGGGCCCGATTCTTTCCTTAATCTCAAAAGGGCCAATATATCTTGGGGCTAATTTCCCTTTTACTCCAAATCGAATGATGCCTTTCCAAGGAGACACCTTCAAAAATACTTTATCCCCCACTTGGAATTCCAATGGCCTTCTTTGGCGATCTGCGTAACTTTTTTGTCTATCATGGGCTTCCTTCATCCTCTTTTTGATCACCCTCACCTTGTTAGATATCAGTTGTACAATTTCAGGTCCCCAAAGCTTCTTCTTTTTTTTCTTCCTACTTCCTCCCAACAAATTAGGTACGACATTTCCTCCTATACAATGCTTCATATGAAGCCATACCAATAGTAGCTTGATGGCTATTATTATAAGTAAATCCATCAATGGCAGGAGATCTTCCCAGTTCCCTCCGAACTCCAGCACACAGGACCCCAGAAGATCCTCAAGAGTTTGAATAGTTCTTCCAGATTGATCATCTGATTAGTACTTAAAAGTGCATTTTTATCAAGGTTCTATATCATCATTTTGCACTTGAAGTATCAATAACTCCTTAACCAAAGCATGTTTTATAATAACATATCTAATAATATAAGATACCTTTAATTTATGGTAAATGTTCATCTTAAATGCAGGCCTATCACATAAATGAAAGAATTGATTGATGAGTTGAAGTACTGAAATT